>VAPM010067936.1_pt1 | contig 17137 bp, 14 predicted proteins | sample 3395091 | NCBI WGS metagenome assembly VAPM01 (sample SAMN08290445, study PRJNA428436) | hydrothermal vent metagenome | isolation source: Deep-sea hydrothermal vent chimney 3 | place: Pacific Ocean: Juan De Fuca Ridge | reverse complement strand
TGTTCTAAGGTTCAACCTTAGAACAATAAAAATACGGCTCTCGCGATGCGAGAGCCGTATTTTTATTGTATTTTAAGGTATAATACAGGTAATGAAAGATGAACTATTGGAAATTTTACGTGACAGAGAAAAGGGAACAGCGGCGTTCAGAAAAGCGGCAGATAAGTTGGCGCGAGTGCTTGCAGAGGAGATGGAGAATAAATTACGAGAGGATGGAGTTTCGGCGGAGGAGATAATGGTGGTGCCGGTCTTGCGGTCTGGAATTGTATTCTTGTCGCCATTTGAAGAGAGCTTTAAAGGTGTGCCTGTAGGAATGATAGGTATTAAGCGTAACAAAAAAACAGAAGAGCCGAAATTGTATTATAAAAATTTCCGCAAGCAGATTCCACCTGTCGCTGTGATCGTAGATCCAATGCTTGCTACAGGGGGGAGTGCGTCAGTTGTGGTAGATGCATTACTAAAAGATGGAGTGGACGCAACACGCATCTATTTTCTCGGTATGGTTGCCACGAAAGAGGGTCGTGACAAGCTTGCAGAACTTATTCCTAGGGAGAATATCATTCTTAGTGCAGTGGACCCGGAACTAGATACGAAAAAGTTTATCGTGCCGGGTTTAGGTGACTTTGGTGATAGGTATTTTGGTACTATCTAATTAAATTTTGAATTTTTAAATTAAAGTATAAAATTATGAAAAAATGCTATATCAGAGCCATTGTTTTAGTCGTTCTATTTACGGGGGTATTTTTGTTGTATCCGCGAATTACCCATAAAAATGGCGACATGGACGTTATTGTTCCTATTTCGACAAGCACTATAATTGTTAACGGTAAAATTTTTAATATTGATATTGCGGATATAGAGTCAGAAAGAACTCAAGGACTCTCAGGCAAGGAAATACTCTTGGAGAATGAGGGATTACTTTTTATTTTTGATAATCTGGGTGTATATCCATTTTGGATGAAGGATATGAATTTCCCAATTGATATTATTTGGATAGGTAAGGATTTGAATGTTGTGTATATAAAAGAAAATGCCACCCCAGAGTCTTTCCCGGGAATTTTTAATCCTGAGGTAGAAGCATTGTATGTTTTGGAGATTAATGCGGAAGAAGCAGAAAAAAATAAAATTGAAATTGGTGATTTTCTAATTTTAAATCTTGCTGACATGAAGCAGTAAAGCCACATTTTATTTTATTTATTTTACACATCTTTCTTTTTGTTTTCTTTAATAGATATCCACAATAGTTAGACCTTAATTTTAAGTTAAAATGAATAAACATTAATTTTAACTTTATTCAAAAAAACATGGTAAAAGGCACAAAAACTGCGAAAAAAACTCAAAATATAGTAGGTAAGGTAAGAAAAAGGGATGGTTCTTTGGAAAACTTTGATATATTAAGAATCTCAGATGCGGTATACAAAGCCATGGAAGCCACCGAGGAGGGGACAGAAAAAGAAGCGGAATACATTGCTAGAAAAGTATTATCTGAGCTCAAGAGAATGCATAAACTTGTTGGTAAAGGTTTTGTCCCAACAATTGAAGGGGTTCAAGATGTAGTGGAAAAAGAGCTTATTTTGGAGGATTTTGCCAAGACTGCAAAATCCTATATTTTATACAGACAAGAGCATTCAAAAATAAGAGAAGATCAAGGAGAGGTACCTGAAGAGGTAAAGAAATTAACAAAAGATGGAGAAAAATATTTTAGAAATACGTTGGCAGAATTTATATACTACAGAACGTATTCCAGGTGGCTTGACGATAAGGCGCGCAGAGAAACGTGGATAGAAACAGTTGACAGATATGTTGATTTTATGAAGGAAAACCTTGGTAAACCTCTTACTCAAAAGGAGTATGAGGAGATAAGAGACGCGATCCTTAATCACGAGTCTATGCCGTCAATGAGACTTTTGCAATTTGCGGGGGATCCTGCGCGCAAGACAAATGTATGTGCGTATAATTGTTCGTTTATTTCACCATCAAAGTTACAGGATTTTGGAGAGATAATGTACATACTCATGTGTGGCGCTGGTGTTGGTTTTTCTGTTGAAAGTAGGTATGTTCAAGCTCTTCCTCAAATAAAAATACAGACTGGAAAAAAACTTGCAACAAATGTGATTGATGATAGTAAAGAAGGATGGGCTGATGCGCTGGTGCTCGGTATGAAGACTTGGTTCTCCGGAAATGATATTGATTTTGATTATTCAAAATTACGTCCTGCAGGAGCAAGGCTTGTAACGATGGGGGGCAGATCTTCCGGTCCTGATCCATTGCGTCAAGTGATAGATTTTTCGCGCGAGAAAATACTAAAGCGCCAAGGGAAACGTCTTTCCAATTTGGATGTGCATGATGTTGTTTGCAAAATAGGAGAAGTCGTTGTTTCTGGTGGTGTTCGTCGTAGTGCATTGATATCTTTGTCTGATCTTGACGATACAGAAATGAGAGACGCAAAGAAGGGGCAATTTTACATAAATGAACCACAGAGAATGATGGCAAATAATTCTGCTGTTTATATGGATAAGCCGGATAATGTTGAATTTATGGATGAATGGATCGCTCTTATGAAGAGCGGGTCAGGAGAGAGAGGGATATTTAATCGAGGAGCACTCAAAAATACATTGCCAGAGCGTCGCTTGAAGGTGCTCAAGGGAGATATAAGCCAGCTTGGAACAAACCCTTGCGGAGAAATAATATTACAACCAAAGCAGTTTTGTAATCTTTCAGAAGTTGTTGCTCGGGCAGAAGATACAGAACGTACTCTATTGAGGAAAATTCGCATCGCGACTATTTTAGGTACGTATCAGTCAACCCTTACAAATTTCCCATATCTTTCAAAAGAATGGACTAATAATTGTGAGAAGGAGCGTTTGCTCGGCGTTTCAATTACAGGACAGTGGGATTGTCCAGCTGTTCGAGATGCGTCTGTTTTAAAGAAATTGCAAGATGAAGTAGTAAAGGTAAATAAAATATATTCAAAAAAGTTTGGAGTTAGTCAGTCTACTTGTGTTACAAGTGTGAAGCCATCGGGTACTTTGTCTCAAATGGTTGATTGCTCTTCAGGTATGCACCCTAGGCATGCAGAGTACTATATTCGTCGTGTTCGTATCTCAGCTACAGATCCATTGTTTAGCATGTTGAAAGATCAAGGCGCACCATATCATCCTGAGGTTGGGCAGGCGATGGAATCTGCAAATACTTATGTTTTTGATTTCCCCGTAAAGGCTCCAGATAATGCAATATTCAAAAATGACATAACCGCACTAGAACAACTTGAACACTGGAAGCTTGTAAAAGAGAACTTCACTGAACATAATCCTTCCGTAACCATATCGGTGGGGGAGAGTGAATGGATAAGTGTTGCAAACTGGGTGTATAGTAATTGGAATGTAGTTGGCGGGTTATCCTTCCTTCCAAGGACTGACTCTGTGTATCCACTTCAGCCATATGAAGAGATAAATAAAAAGGAATTTGAAGAGCTGTCTAAGAAGTTTAAAAATATAGATTTCTCAAAGATTGTTATCTACGAAAAAGAAGACAAGACTGAGATTGCAAAAGAACTTGCGTGTGTATCAGGGACGTGTGAGATATAGTGTAAAATTCATAACGCAAAGAGATTTATAATTTTATAAAAAAACGGCGGGACAATAAAAAATTGTCCCGCCGTTTGCACTACTAATCTTCCGTTTTTGCTACTACTTTTTTTCTTTTCATCCCCAAAATAGTACATATACCGATTAGCCCACTGCCTAAGATAGCTTGCCACCAAGATAAGGTTGGTAAGAAAAATGGTTTTTTGACTGGTTCACACAGATACGTTGCCTCATACCAATCGTATTGTTGAATCTTGTTGGTCAGAATACAGCCTGAAAAGATCTTTTTACCATCTTCTGTACGCATCAGTGCTAGTACATCTCCTTCTTGTGTTTGAGGCTCAGACAGGTACATTGGCTTGTTCCAGTCGGGTCGTTGAGATACATCATTCTCGTATATTTCACGAAGTGTCGGGCCGCCCTCTTTGATAGGAGTTTGGTCTTTAAAAACCTTGTTACCATCTTCTGCATATCTCAGCACCGGTGCATCTTCTGGGTTTATCGGTGTTGCATTGCCGTCTGAGTAAGCACTAGTGGTCAATAGAAGTAAAACAATAATAGGAATCATTTTAATCGTGTTCATCGCGCACGTCCTTTGGTGTTAGCCGATTTAGTGGTGTTTTTAGAAAGTTAAAGAGCATTTTTGACTATTAATACCCTACACCATTATTCCTATTTTGTCAAGTTCTCCGTAATTCTCCAATAAACTAGAATGTAGGTAATAGGACTTGACTTTTCTGTACAGTGGTGGTATACTTTTAAGCGGATTACTTTGAAATTTCAATTGAAAAAGGAGCACGAAAATGTATAAACTTTATGGTATTTCTTTGGTAGTACTGGTTTTTTTGGCTGGTTGCAATAATGATGAACCACAAGCACAAGTGGAGCAAGATTCAATGGTTGTGTTTAGTGAAATGACAACAACTGATGAATCAACAGAAGAAGCTGGTGGTGATTTTCCTATTGGTGCATTGGCAGTTCGCCCTGACTCAGAATCTGAGCGCAGGGATAGTGGTAATAGCGAGGAAGGTAAGATTTATTACTTATCCATTGTTGTCAATGAAGAAATCGGGCGTTGTTTTACCCGGCGAGTAGAAGTAAAAGGAACTTTTTACCAGACGACCTCAGAGAACTGGTCTATTGGACAAGTCTCATTGTGGGATTCTGAAAGAACAGAAGTCACTGTAGAAATACAGGAAGACACTTCAATGTGTCGCGGTGGACAATTCCTTGTTTTTAGAGGTTCAGTGCAAACTGATGGTTTATCGTTTGAAGTGGATGAGACTGCTTTGTCTGTACGTTTTTACGCAGATGTTCCAGTTTATTTTACGGGAGCGAATATTGTTAAAAATGTTTCTATCGCAATTGATGGAATACAGATTGCCAAAGGAGATTTAGTTGGAGGAAGTATTTCTACTTCAAATAACGTTGAATGGTCTGAAGATTTTGACTTTGAGTCAGAAAATTCTTTTGAGGCTGTTAATGTTACTTTTGATGGAAGTATTTCTGTAGATAACTATGCGGTTGTGGGATATACAAACTCCCGCCTTTCTAGGTCTGTTTTCATTCATGACGCCAATGGGACACGTCCTATTGATTCATTTGTTAGACAAATATCAGTTGGAGGTAAGGGGTAATATATACGCGCTATGCGCGGGCGGGATTCATTTATGAATCCCGCTTTTTTTGTATAAATTTTGTTGCTTTTTTAGAACTTTATTGTATAATAGTAATAGACCTTGTGTTGGGTAGTTGCTGTTGATTTTATTTTTAATAAAGCTGACAGAGGAAAGTCCGAACACTTGCCAATTTAAGATTGGCAGCAGGGTAGCGGGTAACACCCGTCGTCCCGCTTTCAGCGGGATAGAGGTGCGAGCAGAGACGCCATGCTTCGAAAGAAGCTGGCTCCCTTCGGGGAGAGCTCCGGTGGAAACTTCGGAGGTGAAACGGCTAAATCCTTACCTGAGTGCAAGGCCGTGTCCCGCTTTTAGTGGGAAGTGCCGCTAGAGGCAAATGGCAACATTTGTCCCAGATAAATAACTATCGCTGAGCACTTAAATTAATTTTTAGTGTTTGGTACAGAATTCGGCTTATAAATACAAGGTTTAAACTACAAAAACCCTACTGTGGAAACAGTTGGGTTTTTGTTTAATTAATAGTTTTATTTATTAAAAATATTCCAGACGCATCTCCATTTGCTTAAAGCCCGTTTAGTTTATATAATAGAATACACCATTATTAAATTTAAATAGAAAATATACTTATGGAAGTTGAAAAAAATATTCCTCCCAAAAATAGAAAATTTAATTTCGATGCTGTCTCTTATGGCTTAATATTGTCTCTTGGTTTTTTTGTGCCCGTATTTTTCCTTCCTATTTTTAATATTTCTATTAACATTAGTAAGAGTGTGCTTATTTCAACCCTCGTTGCTGTCGCCTTTTTTTTGTGGTTAATCGCAAGACTAAAAGATGGTAGGTTTGTTTTTCCTAAAAGTCTTATACTTTTAACAGGAGCACTCTTGCCTGTGGCCTTGTTTTTTTCTTCAGTATTTTCAGATGCGATAGGACAGTCTTTCGTTGGGCTTGGTTATGAAATTAATACTTTTAGTTTTATTTTAGTTTTATATGCCCTAATGTTTTTATCAGCAGTATTTTTTCAGCAGAAAAAAAGGTTATTTTATTTATATACAGCTTTTTTCTTATCCGCAACGGTTGTATTTTTATACCAGTTGTTTAGGTTTGTTTTTTTGAGCTTCGGGCTTCCATTCAGTGATGTTTTTTTTCAAACACCCGGGAATGTAGTTGGTAAGTGGGCAGATATGTCGATATTTTTTGGTTTTATAGCAATTCTCTCTCTCTCTGCTGTTGAACTCGCCGTACTAGGCAGTAAGACAAAAAAAGCGTTGTATTTTCTATTAGGTACTTCGGTCTTAATACTGGCGCTTGTTAATTTTTGGTTATCTTGGGTTATTGTGGGTGTTTTTTCTCTGGTTATATTTGTGTACACTTTATCTTTTGGTAGTAATAATACAAAAAATTCTTCAGAGAGAAAAATACCAACGGCTCCGTTCGTGGTGCTTCTCGTGTCACTGTTTTTTGTTTTATCGGGTAGTCTTATTGGAGATACTATTTATTCTATTTTCAAGATTCCTCAAGAAGTAATACGTCCTTCGTGGACCCAGACCATTGGTGTCGCAAAGGATTCATTGTCTGAGAATCCTGTTTTTGGTGCTGGTCCAAATAGATTTACAAGTCAGTGGTTGTTGTTTAAACCTGTTGAAATAAATAATTCAATATTGTGGAATATGAATTTTAGTGCGGGTGTTGGTTTTATTCCATCCTCAATGGTGACCACGGGGGCTGTTGGAATTACTGCATGGGTTGTATTTTTATTAGCTTTTTTCTATTGTGGAGTAAGATCAGTTTTCTTACTACGAGTAAAAGCTGCTCATGGGTACATGGTAGTATCTTCTTTTCTTGCTACTCTTTATCTTTGGGTGTTCTTATTTTTTTATGTACCAAATATCGTAATCATATTTCTTGCTTTTTTAATGACTGGAGTATTTATTGCATCTCTTGCAGAGGCAAGACTCATTAAGAATTATAACTTTTCATTTTTGGATGATCCAAGGATTGGCTTTGTTTCTGTTTTAGTTCTTATTCTTTTGATTATATCATCTATTGTAGGTGGTTATCTTTTGTTTCAAAAGTTTTTATCAGTAGGCTATTTTCAGAGAAGTATAATTGCTTCTAACGTAGAAGGTGATTTAAGTAAGGCAGAGCAAAGTATTTTTCGAGCAATAAAACTCAACGAAAGCGATCTTTACTATAGGGCTCTTTCAGAAATAAATCTCGCAAGACTAAGTAGAGTTTCTTTTAAAAAAAATATCTCTAAAGAAACTCTTCGTGCAGAATTTCAGGCAATGTCTGATAACGCAATAAAAAATGCTATTTTTGCAACAGAAATAGATAAAACAAACTACCTCAATTGGGCGACTTTAGCGAAGGTTTATCAATCGTTGGTACTTCTCGGAGCTCCTGAAAAATTTTACGATGGTGCAAAAAATGCTTACAATACTGCAGTATTGTTAAACCCAAAAGATCCGTCACTCTCACTTGCAATGGCTCGTCTTGAAATAACAGCAGGTAATAAAGATAAAGCTCGTGAATATATTGCAATAGCTTTGAATCAAAAAAATAACTACACTGATGCTATATTTCTCTTGTCTCAAATGCAAGCAGACGAAGGAAATTTAAAAGACGCAATTGCTTCGGTTGAAGTTGCCACAATGGTGTCACCAAACGACATGGGTGCTTTTTTTCAACTCGGATTATTGAGATATAAAACAAAAAATTACAGTGGAGCGGCCTCTGCTTTTGGTCGTGCAGTGGAGCTTAATCCTAATTATTCAAATGCAAAGTATTTTTTAGGTATTAGTTTAAGCAAAATAGGAGATAAAAAATCTGCCATTGTGCAGTTTGAAGAAGTAATCGCACTGAACCCTGAAAATAAGGAGGTAAAAAAAATACTGAGGAATTTAAAAGCAGGCAGGGAACCATTCGCGAACGTATCAGTAAAAGATCCAGAAGACAGAAACGGCTTACCGATAGAGGAATAATCGTTTCAGAAATAAATTAATCTTTGGAAATTAAGTGGTTGAAAAAGTATTAAAAATGTTGAATATGGAATTTGGCGGTCTGCATCAGGCCGCTTTTCTCCTTGGGTCTTTCGCTCTTCTTTCGCAGATTCTTGCGCTGTTTCGCGATCGTCTATTTGCGCATTCTTTTGGAGCAGGGGCAACACTCGATGTCTATTATGCGGCGTTTCGTATTCCAGATCTGATATATGCCGGAATAGCCTCACTTGTTTCCGTCACTGTTTTGATACCTTTTATTGTAAAAAAGATGGATGGAGATACTGAGACGGTTAAGAAATTTCTTGATGATGTGTTTACCTCCTTCCTTGTATTAATTGTTTTCATAAGTGCTGTAGTGTTTTTACTCATTCCTGTCATATCACCACTTATTTTTCCTGGCTTTTCTGCACAGGAACAAAGTTCTTTGGTCTCACTTACAAGAGTTCTTCTTCTTTCTCCAATCTTGCTCGGTATTTCAAATTTGCTGGGCAGTGTTACTCAAACATTTAAAAGATTTTTTGTATACGCCCTATCTCCAGTACTTTACAATATTGGGATTATTTTTGGAGTGATTTTTTTGTATCCAGTATATGGTATGGTAGGGCTCGGTTATGGAGTAGTGCTCGGCGCGTTGCTCCATCTTCTGATACAAGTTCCTGTAGTAGCTAGGCAAAAACTTTTACCTAGATTTTCAATAAGTGTGAATATGAAAGAGATAAAGGATGTCGCACTGTTATCCCTTCCTCGTACTCTCGGGCTTTCTGCAAATCATATTGCGCTACTCGTGCTCATTTCTCTTGCATCTACAATGATTGAAGGTTCAATCGCGATTTTCAATCTTTCTTTTAATTTACAATCAGTACCGTTGTCCATAATAGGGGTTAGCTATTCTGTCGCAGCATTTCCAACACTTGCCCGTCTTTTTTCTCAAAAGCGGATGGAGAAATTTATGGATAAAATTATTACCGCTGCACGGCACATATTGTTTTGGTCAGTGCCAATTTTAGTGCTTTTCATAGTACTTCGTGCACAGATAGTACGAACTATTTTAGGTTCAGGAGAGTTTGGATGGAATGATACAATGCTAACCGCCGCATCGCTCGCACTTTTTTCTGTTTCGTTACTTGCTCAAGCATTGGTTCTCTTGTTTGTTCGTGGATATTATGCGGCTGGCAACACAAAGAAACCACTTTTGATAAATGTTGTATCCTCTGTCGGAATCGTTGTGTTTGCATATTTTCTCGTTGGGGTCTTTGAGAAAGTGGATACTTTTAGATATTTCATAGAAGCATTGCTTCGTGTGGAAGATATTCCAGGTACTGTAATGTTGATGCTTCCTTTGGCATACTCCATTGGTATGATCATCAATGCTGGGTTGTTGTTTATTTTGTTCAAAAAAGATTTTGGGAAACATCCAGCGCCATTGGAGCTTACATTTCGTCATAGTTTCTACGGTGCGGTGGCAATGGGTTTTGTGGCATATCAGTTCCTTCAGATTTTTGATAATGTTTTTGATCTGGGTACTTTTTTGGGAATATTCTTACAAGGTTTTCTTTCTGGTATTCTTGGGGTTATTGCTGGGGTTATATTACTTAAGGTTCTTAAAAATAGAGAGATTGCTGAAATCTCTCGCGCACTTCATACTAAATTCTGGAAAGCACGTCCTGTTGCACCAGAAAAGGAGGAGCTGTAAAAATGGTTTATTCTTGCGAGATATTTGTTTTTGGTGTAGTATTCCTGCTAGTAGTAATTTATATTGAGTAATATATGGAGGTGTCATTGTGGACATAAAGTTGATATTTGCTGTAATATTCCTTGTTCTTTTTATAATATTATTTTTTTTTGGTGCTAACGAGCTGAGAAGAGACTTTGATAAGCTGATAGAAAAGGGCATTCTTTATTGCAGTGTTACTGTAAAGAGTTATTTGTATCTGATAGTTTTATTGTTTATTCTTGTGCTTTGTCTGTTTATTCTAGTCGGATATTTTCTCTTTTCGCAACATAACGGTTGTGGCTCATTATCATTCAACTCAACTGAAAGGAGTCTTAATATGCCGAAGTTTGCTAAAAATGAATTCTCTGCAGATTTTTTGTGGAGATTGATTGCTGATGAAGAAAAAGTTGCAGCTTATAATTCTGTTGACATGGAAGCTCTCTTTCAGGCTTTATTCCCAGGTATTAAAGTACCATATATGTATAAGCATGAAATATTAATTAAGCATGTCGTTCCTGTCCTACAGGAGCAATTTCCTAAATTACGTAGTTCTCCGTCACTTGAAGATGCAAAAAAACAGTATGGTAAGATTATAAAAGTGGAGGAGGAAAGAAAGTGTGATGGATACGAGTGGATAGATTGGGATTTGGTGCAAAGTCATTAGTTGTTTCAGAGTGAAGTAATTTCATTTGATATGGAATTACTAAGCCCTGAAAATACGTAAGTATTTTCAGGGCTTTTTCTTTGTGTGCTTGCAATAGCTACATATTGTGATAGTTTTTAGAGAGATACATCAATTATAGTCACGTCAACTTTTGGAGATATTTAATGAGTATCAAACCTTTTGTAGTTATGATTTTAAGTGGTATTATGATTTTTATTACGATTAAGTGTTTCCCTAACTGGGAATTTACAAGAAGTATAGCTCTAATATCGCTTGTGTTTTTGATTGGAGGATATTTTAGGTTTCTTATTGATTTTGTTGTAAACCCTTATCGTGGTTAGTAAGTGGTCAAGATTGAATCTTGACCACTTACTAAAAAGCTCTGCTCAGCAGGGCTTTTTTTATTTATATCGTCTTTTGTGCTATTCTTGTGCATATTATGGAAAACATACGAAATTTTACAATTATTGCACATATTGACCACGGGAAGTCCACACTTGCTGATAGAATGCTTGAAATGACAGGAACAATAGAGGAGCGTAAAATGAAAGACCAAGTGCTTGATCAGATGGAGCTTGAGCGGGAGCGTGGGATTACCATTAAAATGCAACCGGTAAAAATGGAATATAAAAAGGGGGATGAAAAATACATTTTCAATCTAATAGACACCCCAGGGCATATTGATTTCTCGTATGAAGTATCACGCGCCCTAAAGGCTGTAGAAGGGTCTGTCCTTCTTGTTGACTCAACACAAGGGGTGCAAGCGCAAACACTCTCTGTGCTTGCTATGGCGCGTGAGCTTGGGCTTGTGATAATTCCCGCGCTATCAAAGGTGGATTCTCCGCTTGCGCGTGTGGATGAGGTAAAAGAGGAGATCGTTGCCCTTCTGGAGTGTGACGAAGACGAGATACTTGAAGTGTCTGGAAAGACAGGGCAAGGGGTGGCGGAGCTTTTGGAGGAAATTGTAAAAAAGATACCCGCACCGAAGTCGGAATTTACTGATAAGGATGGAACAAGGGCACTTGTTTTTGATTTTGAGTACTCTACACATAAAGGCATTATTGTTTACATACGAGTTCTTGATGGAGAAATAAAGAAAGGGGATACGTTGATGTTTTCACAGGCAAAGGAAAAATTTGGAGCTTTGAATGTTGGAATATTTCATCCAGACCCGATAGATACGGGCAAATTATCTGCTGGTGCAATAGGATACATAGTTACAGGGATCAAGAAGCCTGGAGTTGCGTCCGTTGGAGATACTATTACGTCTTTTAAAAATCCATTACCTTCACTTTCAGGGTATATGGAGCCAAGACCTGTAGTGTGGGCATCTGTATACCCTGAAAGTCAGGATGATTTTCCATTGTTACGACAAGCTCTTGAGCGACTCAAGCTCTCAGATCCATCGCTATCGTTTGAAGAAGAATCATCGGGGTCTCTTGGTAGGGGGTTTAGGTGCGGGTTGTTGGGGATGCTTCATCTAGAGATCATTATGGAGCGACTTCGGCGTGAGTTTGATCTTGAGCTTATAATGACGACACCAAGTATCACTTACGAGATAGTGCAAAAAGGAGGTAAGAGGATTCCAGTCTATACTCCGGCAATGTTCCCCGATGACGGAAGTGTTGAAGGTGTGTTTGAGCCATGGGTTAGTGCCAAAATAATCACGCCTCCTGAGTATATGGGTGGAATAATGCAGATGTTGTTTGACCACGAGGCGGAGGTTGGTGAGTCTGAGGTGTTTGGTGATAACAGAAACTCAATACAATTCATGATGCCACTACGAGAGTTGATGCGTAATTTTTTTGATGAACTCAAAAGTGTTTCTTCTGGGTTTGCCTCACTTTCATATGAGATAGGAGAAATGCGACCGGCGGATGTTGTGCGTTTGGATGTTTTAGTCGCCGAGGAGGTAATCCCAGCATTTTCGCGCGTTGTCTCAAGAAAAAGAGTACAAAAAGAGGGCGAGCAAACTGTAGAGAGGTTGTATAAAATATTACCCAAACAGATGTTTACTGCGAAAATACAAGGCAAAGCACTTGGACGCATTCTTGCATCAAAGACGCTTAGCGCCATGAAAAAAGACGTCACAGGGCATCTTTACGGAGGGGACATCACACGTAAAATGAAGCTTAGAGAGAAGCAGAAAAAAGGGAAGAAGAAGATGAAAGAACACGGTAGGGTGAATATCCCGCAAAGTGTGTTTCTTAAAATGATGAAATCAGAGGATAACTAACTTTAGAAAAATGCAGGTGCGGAGAATAACATAGTCATACTTATGATTATAAGTACAGATAGTATCGCCCAAATTATTCTTATTTTCTTTTTGTGTTTTTTATTGAATAACATAATTGTAGTATAATATACATTATACTTATACATTTGTATAGTTGTCTCCCAATGCTTGATTTCAAGAAAAAAAGAAAAATAAAAGAGATTCTTTATTCCAGAGTTACGATTGTCTTACTTTTCGTTGTTTTTGCTTTTTCTGTCAGCAACGCGTGGGATGTGTATAAGAAATCTAGCTTTGCGAGTGATAATAAAAAAATAGCGGAAGATGATCTAATCGCGTTAGAAGAAAGAGAAAGTAACCTTGTGCGTAAAATAGATAGATTAAAAACAGATATGGGTGTAGAGGAAGAGATAAGAGAAAAATTTGGTTTTGTGAGAGAAGGGGAGGAGGTTGTTGTGATAGTTGACTCAAGTGAAGAAAAAGACGAAAATGCCGATAGCGGATTTGGTACAGCACGAGAGTGGTGGAAAAAATTCACAGGGTTATTTGATTAAATGCGGGTATCGTTCAGTGGTAGGATGGTTGCTTCCCAAGCAACAGACGGGAGTTCAATTCTCCCTACCCGCACAAAAATAACTAACACAATGCGGAGCATTGAGTGAGTATATTTTTGTAGTTGGTAGGGAGAATTGAAAGGCGGAGGCCGCGAAGCCACTCTGGAGTGAAGCGGAAGAGTGTGGGCCGAGCCCGGGGAGGAAGCGCTTAGTGAATCGGAGTCCGATAGGACGAACGATGAGCTTAGCGGCTTGACCCCAATTCTCCCTACCCGCACCCACAGGGCACTGCAGTTTGTATTCAATCGCTTTGCCTGCTTACGCAGGCAGTCTCTTGAACAAACTGGTTGCACAAAAATAACTAACACAATGCGGAGTTAATACACAAGATGGACGAGGCGTATACTTCATAGTCTCTATGAGATTTATCTTTAATTAAACAATTTATATGAATTCATCTTATAAAAAAGAAAAAGGATTATCTTCAGTTGAGGTTAAGAAATTACAAGAACGGTATGGAAGTAACGAAATTAAAGAAGAGTTTCAGTCAGATGTTATCCGATTTCTAAAAAAATTTATTGACCCTATCCCTCTTATGATAGAAGTGGCGCTGATTTTATCTATAATAGCTGGTAAGTGGGAGGATTTTATTATTATTTCAGTTTTACTTGGTGTAAATGTTTTAGTTGATTTTTTACAAGAACAAAAAGCGAATAAAGCACTAGATGCCTTAAAAAGCACACTATCTCCTACTGCGATGGTGTTGCGTGATAGCATGTTTAGCACAATTAATGCTAGTGAATTGGTCCCAGGTGATATTGTTAAACTTAGTATTGGTGATGTTGCCCCAGCTGATGTAGTATTGGTTGAAGATACTTATGCGCATGTAGATCAGTCAACAATAACAGGAGAATCGCTTCCTGTTGAAAAAAAGAAAGGTGATGTTGTGTATGCAAGTTCAGTGATTCAAAAAGGCGCATTTCTCGCTCGTGTAACAGCGACAGGGCATGATTCTTCTATAGGGAAAGATGCTGCCCTTGTCGCACAGGCAGAACGCGAGGAGGAAAGTCATTTTCAAAAAGCAATTCTTGGTATTGGAAGGTTCCTTGTTGTCCTGTCATCGGTACTTATTGTCATCGTCTTTGTGTCACTTATTATGCGAGGTGATCCGTTGATAGAGTCAGTGCGTTTTGTTCTTGTCCTTGCTGTTGCGTCTATTCCCGTTGCTCTTCCTGCTGTGCTTTCTGTCACTATGGCAATTGGCGCGGCCTCACTTGCAAAAAGAAATGCTATTGTTTCTAATTTTAAATCTATTGAAGAGTTGGCTGGTGTTGATCAGTTGTGTGTCGACAAGACTGGAACATTAACAAAAAATGAAATCGTTGTTTCTTTACCAAAGGTATACGGGAATTTTACCATATCGGATTTGTTTGTTTATGGATTACTTGCGGCTGACACAGAACGCAAAAGTACAATCGAAGAAGCAATACATTCTTATGCACAAGAAAATAATCTTATGGGTCAGTTGACTGCATATAGCGTTGATACTTTTGTGCCATTTGATCCAGTACGAAAAATGACAAAAGCAACAGTGCATACTGATACAGGTGCAATTACTATTATAATGGGGGCGCCACAAGTTATCATTCAGAACATAGGCAAGAATTCTATATCAGACAGTCTCTCTCGTGACGTGGAGGACTTTGCATCAAATGGGTTTAGGACTTTACTTGTCGCAATTAAAACCAAAGATGTATTTTTACCAGTTGGAATTATTCCACTGATTGATCCTCCGAGAGGTGATTCAAAATCAACTATCTCTGAAATAAAAAAGAGAGGAGTGGTCGTAAAAATGCTTACAGGAGACAATGCTGCTATTGCTGTATTTATTGCACGTCTGCTAAACATCGGAACGCGTATCGTCGATAGTTCAGTCCTTCATCGTGTGCAACAAACTAAGACTAAAGATGATGATTTAGATGTCATCACTAAAACCAACGTATTTGCAGAAGTTATTCCTGAAGATAAGTATTACATTGTTAATGCTTTGCAAAAACAAGGACATATCGTTGCTATGACGGGAGATGGTGTGAATGATGCACCAGCATTAAAAAAAGCAGATATTGGAATTGCTGTATCTGGAGCATCCCCAGCAGCTCGATCCGCAGCCGACATTGTCTTACTTGGTAAAGGTTTGTCTATTATCAAAGATGCTATTGATTCTGCCCGGATGATATTTGCACGGATGCAGTCGTATGCAACATTTCGTATTGCTGAAACAATTCGTATTGTTTTCTTTATAACTTTTTCTGTACTTATTTTTGATTATTCTCCATTATCCGCAGTAATGGTTATTTTGTTGGCATTATTGAATGATATTCCGGTGATGTCTATTGCCTATGATAATGCTCCAGTGTCTGAAAAACCTACCAGATGGCACTTGCGTGAGACATTGTTTATATCAACTGTACTTGGAGTCACGGGGCTTGTATCTTCTTTTGCATTGTTTTACTGGCTTAATGTTAGTGGGTACGCTGTTGCAACTATACAGACGTTACTTTTTTTAAAGTTAGACGTATCTGGGCATTCAACATTATATCTTACTCGTACTGGACGAAAACATTTTTGGGAGCGTCCTTTTCCTTCTCTTAAGTTTTTTATTCCAGCGTTTAGTTCTCGTATAATCGGTACATTAATTGCTGTGTATGGAATCTTAATGGAGGCAATTAGTTGGCAAGCCGTTGTGTATATTTGGATATATTCAACGATCTGGTTCTTGTTTAATGATCAAATAAAGGTGGTTAGTTACAAACTGTTAGATAAATTCAAAGAATTTGAAACAAAAAAAGAGAAACAACGACAAAATATCATTCATGGCCATAAACAAAATAATTAATGTTTATTTGATTCTTTTGTTTAAAATATTTATGGTATAATATTCACACTTTACTAGTTTAAAATAAAAAATTATGGCTAAAGTAATAATTTATTCAACACCAACTTGCGGATATTGCAATATGGCAAAGGAGTTTTTCAAAGAGAATGACATTGAATTCGAAGAGTTCAATGTTGCCGTAGATGAGGAAAAACGAAACGAAATGATACAAAAGAGTGGACAGATGGGAGTTCCTGTCATCTATGTTGACGATGAGATGTCTGTCGGGTTTGATAAAGCACGTCTTACAGAACTTCTTAAGCTGTAATTGATTTATAGTTAAAAACCCGTTATTATTAAAACCCCATCAAAGATGGGGTTTTAATAATCTCCTCGTAGTTCAACGGATAGAACAAGCCCCTCCTAAGGGCTAGATGTAAGTTCGATTCTTGCCGAGGAGACAAGTTTCTTTGATTTTAAGTGTGTTTTTTGGTATTATGCAAATCATGGACCCAGAAACAAGAGATATTTTAGAGGAGACTTTAAAATTATCTAAGGATAATAATAAGATGTTGCGTAAGATGCGTAGCATAATGAGATGGTCAAGAGCCGTTAAGGCTGTGTATTGGGTTGTAATAATAGGTTCTATGCTGGGAGCTTACTATTATTTTCAACCTTTTATAGATAGTATTCAGGGCGGATTTGAAAATCTTATGTCTATTTTTAGCAAGAGTCAGTCTGTGGGTGATTCAATTCCAAATGTTGGTTCATTCTTGAATAGGTAAAATATATGCTCGGGTAGCTCAGTTGGTTAGAGCACTGGTTTGAAGAACCAGGTGTCGGCAGTTCGAGTCTGCCTCCGAGCACAAATGCG
>VAPM010216868.1_pt1 | contig 17139 bp, 14 predicted proteins | sample 3395091 | NCBI WGS metagenome assembly VAPM01 (sample SAMN08290445, study PRJNA428436) | hydrothermal vent metagenome | isolation source: Deep-sea hydrothermal vent chimney 3 | place: Pacific Ocean: Juan De Fuca Ridge | reverse complement strand
GTTTTTAGTTTGCCAGACAGTGAAGAACAAAAAGAAATAGTCCGCAGAGTAGAATTCCTATTCGCTCTAGCCGACAGCGTCGAGAAACAATAACAAGATACAAAAAAACGCACCGATAAACTCATTCAGCCCATACTGGCAAAAGCCTTTAAAGGTGAACTAGTGCCGCAAGACGCTAACGATGAACCCGCAGAAAAATTATTGGCACGCATTAAAGCATTACGGAAACAGTAGAATAAAAAACAGTCCATAAAAAACCGCACAACGAAAAAGAAAACCAAAAAAAATGGATACAATAAAAAAACAATTAACATTATTAAATAAGTCACAGCTCATTGATGTGATTGCAGCGGTGTATGGTATCGATCAGGATATTGATGACATTGTGGAGCTGCACTTATCGATCCGTCAGGAACAAAAAGGGCAGCAGGGAAAATTAGGCGATGCATTGCAGAAAAAAATTCATCAGCTGGGCAGCGAAGATTATTTTATTGATTACCATGAGTCGTATTCATTTTCATGTCGTTTGGAATCGTTATTAATTGATTTTGATACACTGATCAGGCCGGACTCTCCGTTTACGGCATTACAGTTAGTAGATGCATTTCTGGAAATTAGCCCACAAATTATGCAAAGGGTTGATGACTCTGATGGAGACATAGGCGAAATTTTCAGCCAGACAGTTGATCTATGGCTGGATATCGCGCAACAAGTACGGTCTGAGCAAGTACAAAATAATATCGACTGGGTTAGTCGGGTGATGTATTATTTTGAACATAATGATTACGGTTTGTTTGATACTATTATTTCCGGTTCGTTTAATTTACTGACAAAAACAGAATTAAAACAACTGGCATGGCGATTTGAAAATGATTTAAAAAAAGCATTACCATCTGAGCCAGAAAAAAAAGTCAAAAAAGAAACTGGAAAAGAACTAAAGCAAAATACAGATTATAATGCTGAAGCTTCGCATGCCAGTCTGGGAATGCAGGCGGTTGCTGAAGCTCTGGAAGATATTACACTATATGAAAAAGCAACATTGATTCAATTCCCCGAGCCTAACAGTGTTCAAAAAGCCGGTTTCGCACAATTTGCTTTATCAATAAATAATCCTGAGCAGGCAATGAAGTGGCTGCAACAACCGTGGAGTGATCATTTTGAACACAGGCGTCAAAGTCTGTTTGATGAATGTCTGCGCCAACAGGGTAAAACTACAGAATTAAAACAGATTTTTTATCAGCGCTATAAAACACAGCCGTCTCATTATTCGCTACTGGCTTTGCTGGAAGCGATAAATAAACAGGAGCAGCAAGCACTTATTCAACAGGTGTTAGTTGACGCCACGGCGCAAAAAAATATTGAAGAAGCCATTAATATGCTGATTGCCGTAGATGAAGTAAATAAAGCCGCCGATGTGTTAATACAACGTGCAGATGAACTGGGTTCATTGCATTATTCAACACTTGTTGATTGGCTGAAGTCATTTGAAAATGGCAATAACAGTCTGGTAAAAATACTGTGTTATCGTTCGCTATTGAATGATGTGTTAAATAGAGGTTATAACAAAGCCTATCATCATGCAGCCGACTATTTTAATAATTTATTACGCCTGGATAATGACGTTAGTGATTATAAAAATCAGGCTGATGCAAAGGAATATATTTTATCGCTTCAACAGCGGCATTGGCGCAAACGTTCTTTTTGGGAGCAGGCTAGGTATCCTAATAAACCAGTAAAATAATTCAGGCTGTCAGTCACTCAATAATAGCTGTTAACTGAAATTACTATTGTGTCATTCTGAATTTAGATTAATGTTAAGAACAGTGCAATGGTCAGAAGAAAAAACTTAATCAAAAAGTTGAAATAGAATAAAAATAGGTTGTTACGATAGCGATTGAAAGAGTGAATTTAATATGCTCAGCTTATGCTTAAATACAACCATAAAACGAACAAAACGCTCAACTTATGGTTACGTGCACACGCTGGAATTATTATGTATTGAATTGGTGGGCCCGGTAGGACTCGAACCTACGACCAAGGGATTATGAGTCCCCTGCTCTAACCAACTGAGCTACAGGCCCAAAACAGGGCTTATTCTACACTATTATTTGCTAATACTGAATCTGAAATATCTTATCTGAAAGTAATTTTTGTAATTTGGGGAGTGGCTGGGTAGGGGATGATAGTTACCCACCAGCAATGACTACTGGTGGGCGTGTTATTAGTTTTATTCCGCGTCAAGAAAACTGCGCAACCTGTCAGAACGGCTAGGGTGGCGTAGTTTACGTAATGCTTTGGCTTCAATCTGACGAATCCGCTCACGGGTCACATCAAACTGTTTACCAACTTCTTCCAATGTGTGATCGGTATTCATGTCAATACCAAAGCGCATCCGCAATACTTTAGCTTCACGAGCGGTTAAACCTTCAAGTACGTGTTGGGTCGTTTCACCAAGGCCGGAGTTTGTTGCTGAATCAACCGGTGAGGTGACGTTTCCGTCTTCGATGAAGTCGCCTAAATGTGAGTCTTCGTCATCGCCAATTGGGGTTTCCATTGAAATGGGTTCTTTAGCAATTTTCATGACTTTGCGAACTTTTTCTTCTGGCATTTCCATGCGCACGGCGAGTTCTTCTGGTGTGGCTTCGCGTCCCATTTCTTGTAGCATTTGTCGTGAGATTCGATTGAGCTTATTAATGGTTTCGATCATGTGCACTGGAATTCGGATGGTTCTGGCCTGATCAGCAATTGAACGGGTGATTGCTTGGCGAATCCACCAAGTTGCATAGGTTGAAAACTTGTAACCCCGTCGATATTCAAATTTATCAACTGCTTTCATTAGGCCAATATTGCCTTCTTGAATTAAATCCAAAAATTGCAGGCCACGGTTGGTGTATTTTTTGGCAATAGAAATAACCAAACGTAAATTTGCTTCAACCATTTCTTTTTTGGCGCGACGGGCTTTGGCTTCACTAATCGACATTTTACGGTTGATGTCTTTAATGTCTGTAATGGTGAGGTGATGCTCACTTTCGATTTCAACGAGTTGCTGTTGAGCCGATAGTATTTCATTCTTGTGTTCAACCAATACCGCAGAATAACTTTCGCCGGCATTGATGTGTCGTTCTAACCATTCTAAATCAGTTTCATTTTTGGGAAATGAAGTGATGAATTGTTTACGGGGCATATTTGCCTGATTGACGCATATGGTCATGATTGTTTTTTCACAGCTACGAATTTGTTCGATCATTTCACGCATTCTAATGATGAGTTTTTCAATAAATTTAGGCGCAAATTTTATTTCGATAAATTCGTGAATCATTGATTCACGAATTTTAACGGTTTTGTCGTCGGAGTAAGAGCTTTTGCTAATTGCGGTAGTGTATTTTTTAAAGATACTGGCAATTTTCTTAAAGCGTTCTTTGGCTTCTTCTGGATCGGGCCCTACCGGGCCGGTGTCTTCGGTATCATCGGCTGATTTTTGGCCGGGAGACGGGATAACATCGGGTGTTGTTGGATCAATAAAAGCAACTAATAAATCATTTAAACGCATTTCTTCAGCAATCACTTTATTGCTGGCTTCAATGGTCATTTCAACGATGTTTGGATGTGAGAGTAATGCCGACATCATGAGTCGTAGACCGGCTTCAATACGTTTGGCGATTTCAATTTCGCCTTCGCGTGTTAATAATTCCACGGCTCCCATTTCACGCATATACATGCGCACGGGATCGGTTGTTCGACCAAATTCACTATCAACATTCACTAATGCTGCAGCTGCTTCTTCAGCAGCAACTTCATCGATGGCATTGGCATCGATCATCAGGGTGTCAGCATCCGGTGCAACTTCATGAACTTGGATGCCCATGTCGTTAATCATGCTAACAATATCTTCAATTTGTTCAGGATCGACTATGTCATTAGGCAGGTGGTCATTGACCTCGGCATAGGTTAAATAACCTTGCTCTTTGCCTTTTGCGATGAGAACTTTTAATTGCGATTGTTGCTTTTGCTTTATATCCATACTTTGTACTTTTGGAAGGCTCATATATGATTACTTTTCTACTCAGATTTAATGTTAAAATCAAAACTATTTCGGGCGTGTGAAACTTTTCTATTTTACACTAAATTAGACACTATTTCTCTAATTGACGAAAATTTATCAATTTATCATGGAGGGGGGATAATACTTATAATAGACTAAATTATGAAAATCGCATCTTCCATGATAGTTTTTACACCACGTTAAATTTCTTTAAGCAATTGTTTTAACTCGTTATTTTCGGCTTCACTTAGGCTGCCGTGTTCGGCTAGTTGCAATAAGTGGTCAGCACGGGTTTCTTTGATATTGTTATGCAGTAATTTTAATGCACCGGTAAACTCGGCGTCTAGTGCATCATCATCTACTAATATAGTTTGTGTGGCCAATTTTTGCAAATGTCCGGCGGAGTTAGTGTCGCGATAGCGTTCAATAATTGCACTGGTGCGCATTTTAGGATTCTCTTGCACAACATTGATCAGGTTGAGTAATAAATCAATGCCGGGCAATGTTAACTCGGTTAATGCCGCGCTATTTTGGACTAACATGGCTAATTTGGGTTTGTGCAGTAACAGTGTTATTAGGGTTCGGACTGGTGACAGTGGTTGGTTACTCGTCACGCTGGAACGGGGGTTGCTGCGTGTTTGATAAGGTTGCTCAGTTTGTGGCTTGTTGTTGTCTAAGTTTTTGTTATCATTTAAATTAATGTTAGTTACATCAAGCATGGCAAGTTTTGAAAGATGCTTTAACATCATCTGTAAGTAGACACCCTTGGGTAGTTTAGACAGATAGGGTTTGGCATGTTGTACCAGTCGGGCACGACCATCAAGTGATTTTAAATCCAAATCTTTGGATAATGTCTCAAAAAAATAGTCTGAAAAAGGCTGCGCATTGGCAATTCCCGCTTCGAATACGGCTTTACCGTTAGCACGAATCTCGGTGTCTGGATCTTGGCCATCGGCTAAAAACATAAAACGTAATTCAAAACCTTCGCGCATCACAGGCAGCGCATTTTCGAGTGCGCGCCAAGCGGCTTCTTTACCGGCGCGATCACCATCAAAGCAGAATATCACTTGCTCACTAAGCCGAAATAACTTGTGCAGGTGTTCACTGGTTGTGGCTGTCCCTAGCGTGGCAACAGCATAACGAATATCAAATTGGGCAACCGATACCACGTCCATGTAACCTTCGACGACTAATAAACGTTCAATTTGGCGTAGTGATTGCCGTGCCTCGTATAGACCGTATAATTCTTGCCCTTTATGAAATAACGGCGTTTCTGGAGAATTAAGGTATTTAGCACCACTATCGCCGTTATTGATGACACGTCCGCCAAAACCAATACAGCGACCACGTTGATCATGAATCGGGAACATGATCCGGGCTCGAAATCGGTCATAGGTTTTACCCGTTTCGTTTTGAATCAGCATGCCGCTGTCAATTTGCTGTGCTTGAGAATAACCGGCATTACTTAAAACTTGATTAAGATTATTCCAACTATCCGGTGCGAATCCGACACCAAACTCGGCAGCAATTTCACCGCTAAGTCCTCGATTTTTAAGGTAATCTATCGCAATTTGTGCAGTAGAATGTTGTCGCAATTGCTGTTGATAATATTGTTTCGCGGTTGCCATTAAGTCATATAAATCGTGTTTTTGGCGTATTTCGGCAGTGGTTAGATCCGAATGCTGGGAGGCTTCACGTGGCACGCTAAGTCCTGATTGATGCGCTAACTCTTCAATGGCTTCAGGAAAGCTCAAATGCTCGTATTCCATTAAAAAGCTAATGGCTGTGCCATGTGCGCCGCAACCGAAACAATGATAAAACTGTTTTGAGCTACTGACCGTAAACGACGGCGTTTTTTCACCGTGGAATGGGCAACATGCTTTGTATTCCTTGCCGGCTTTTTTTAGCGGTACACGGGCGTCAATGACTTCAACCACGTCAATGCGATTCATTAAGTCATCGATAAATGTTTGAGGGATACGTCCTGCCATAGGGTAATTTTAAACTGCTGTTCGATTTGGATCAGCTATTATTGTGTATTTTAGGAATTTAAAATACTAGACACCGCTAAAAAAGTTCAAAATCCATTTGGCAATCTCGGCATGTTCGGTTTGGTTTTTTAACGAATCCAACGCATCATCATACAGTTCGTCACCAAATAATTTTTTTCGAAATAACATGCGGTCTTTAAGGTATTCAGTAGAAAACTCGGGATGGCCTTGAAACGTTATAATTTTTCGGCCAATTCTAAAACCTGCATAACGGCAGAATACACTATCGGCAAAACACGTTGCATCGCGTGGTAGTTGCACGACTTGATCTTGATGACTAACAAGCAATGAGAATTGTTTCATTTCAGGGTGCATCCACGAATTTGATTCAGTCACAAAACTGCTGTTAACCCCAATGCCCCAACCATTTTTAGATTTTTCAACTCGACCACCCAAGGCATCAGCAATTATTTGATGACCAAAACAGATACCAACTAATTTTGTATCTTGATGCGAAATGTTGACTATAAATTTTCGTAACTGGTCAATCCACGGAAGATCATCATAAACACTTTCTTTACTGCCGGTAATTAAATAACCGTCGCATTCATTTAATGTTTCAGGATAGTGATTATCGATTACTTGATACGTTGAAAAATTGACATCGCTATTGACATGATGAAACAGTTTTTGGAACATGTCACTATAAGTGCCGTACTGTTGCTCGATATGGATATCATGGCGATCAGCTTGTAAAATTCCAATGTGCATTTAGAGTTTGCCTGTTACGGCATTATCAAAAATCTCGGAATATTGTTCTGCTGTAAATAGAATTGGATTACTGGCTGCTGCGGCATCATTACATGCAAGTTTTCCAATTAATTTGCTTTTATCCGTGGTGATATCAAGTGATTGCAAGCTGTGTGGAATTCGTAATACTGTTCTAAATTCTAAAACCCATTGTAAGAAACCATCGAAAGAATAATCACGTAAATCAAGGCATTGGCAAACATGGGATAATTTTTTTTTGATCACCGATTTGTTTGCCATTAAAACATAGGGCAACAAAATTGCATTTAATAAGCCATGATGTTTATCGTATAACGCGCCGAGAGGGTGTGCTAAGGCATGAACCGCACCAAGTCCTTTTTGAAATGCCGTTGCACCCATAGTGGATGCAGCCAGCATATGACTGCGGGCAACAATATCACTGCCCTGGTTGAATGCTAATGGCAACCATTGTTTTATTAAGCGCATACCTTCAAGTGCAATGCCATCGGCAATGGGGTGATAATTCGGTGAGCAATAAGCCTCAAGGTTATGCACAAATGCATCAATTCCAGTTGCAGCAGTGAGATCAGCGGGTAGGCCGGTGCTTAAACCGGGATCGGCTATTACGATTTTGGGCATCATATCAGGATGAAAAATTATTTTTTTAGCATGCGCGGCTTCGTCAACGATGACAGCAGCACGGCCAACTTCAGAACCGGTGCCGGCTGTAGTTGGAATTGCAATAACAGGGGCAATGCCGTTAGCATCAATGGCTTTCCAGTTATCACCAATGTCTTCAAAATCCCAGAGTGATTGTGTCTGGCCCGACATTAGCGCAATGGCTTTGCCTGCATCTAACGCGCTACCACCACCAACAGCAATAACACCATCAAACGCTCCCGCTTTATATTGTTCAACACCCGATTGAATATTAAAGCCCGTTGGGTTTGATTTTATTTTACTAAAAATTTCTGTTGCAATACCGTTATCGCGATTGTTTTGAACTAATTCTTGAATAAATATTTGTTTAACTAAACCGTGGTCGGTGACTAATAATGGTTTTTTAATATTGAGTTCTTTGCAACTTTCGCCAAGCTCAAAGCAGCGGCGTTCACCAAATTTTATCGTGGTTGGGTAGTTCCAATTAGCAACTAATTTTTCAGTATCTTTTATATCCATATAGCTTATTCCACTGCTGGCTTTAATGTTTGAAAATAATACGACTTAGGTCGTGTTAGCTGATGATAGGCTAACACGGATAGCGAACATCCTCGACCAGAATTTTTAATACCAACCCAAGCCAAAGCCGGGTCGAGATAATCACAGCGATTTAAAAAAACCGTTCCGGTTGCTAAATTATCTGCAAGCTTAATGCTATTATTTTCATCATTGGACCAGAGTGATGCGGTTAATCCATAATGACTATCATTCATTAAATCCAAAGCGTGTTGGTCATTGCTAACTTTCATAATACCCACGATAGGCGCAAAAGATTCCATGTTCATAATGTCCATCGAATGATCAACATCAAGTAATACTTGTGGCGCTAGATAATTTTGTGCCAAATTTTTTATGTTGAAGTGATTTTCAGCAATACAGGCTGTTGCACCTTTGGTTATTGCTTGTGATAATTGTTTTCGGGCTTTGATTGCTGCGTTATTATTAATGAGAGGCCCCAACGTTGTATCTGCGTTTAACGGGTTGGCAATTTTATATTGCTTAACGTTGTCGATAAAAGATTCTGTAAAATCTGAATATAGATGTTCGTGAACATAAATGCGTTCAACTGCACAGCAGGACTGGCCAGCGTTAAAATAGCAGCCATCAACGATGGTCTCAACTGTCTGTTTAAACATTTTAGAATTGGGTTCAATATCTGCGCAAACATAGGCCGGATCATTACCGCCTAATTCTAATGAGAGTGGTTTAAATAAACCCGCCATCGACGTTTCTATTTTAGCAGCGCCCGAAACAGAACCGGTAAATGAAACATAATGAATGTTTTTATGTTGCAGTATTTTTGCGGTGGCAGTGTGATCACAATGGCAATATTGGAAAACACCTTTGGGTAATCCTGCTTGCTCAAAAGCATGATTAAATCGTTCAGCGCATAACAGGGTTTGCGCTGAATGTTTTAATATCACGGTATTACCGGCCATCAATGCCGGGATGATGCTATTGATAGCCGTTAAATAGGGATAATTCCATGGTGCAATAATAAAAACAACACCAAGCGGTACGCGTTTGATGAAGCGTTTTTTGTGGGGGCTGTCTTCTATTGTTATGTTTGCTAATGCTTGTTGTGCGGCATCAATCATATAACGTGCACGTTCTTCAACGCCACGTAATTCACCAGCGCAATATTGAATGGGTCGCCCCATTTGCAAGGTTATTTCCATTGCAATTTCTTGTGTGTTTGCTAATAAAGCATCAATAGCTTGGTGGCATAAAACTGCTTTGTCAGCAATACTGAGTTCACACCAGGAATTTTGCGCTGCATTGGCAGCATTGATTAAGGTTAAAATTTCTTTATCTGAAATTACCGGGCGCTCAGCAACAACACGGTTGTGGATAGGTGATACACAAGAAATATTTTTTGACATAATTTAATTGTAACGAAAATACGTATTATTGTAGGTTGGGGTGAGGTTTATTGAACCCCAACACTGTTGCTATTGTGCTGTTGATATTCTATAAAACTCTAACTCCACGTTACGAGCTATATAATCTCAAAATACCGTTCTAATTCCCATTGCGAAACGTGTTTATTAAATTCACGTACTTCCCATTCCCGGCTGGCGGCATAATGTTCGACAAACGGCTCACCAAACCACGATTTCGCTATGGATGATTGCCGCAATGCTTGAGTGGCTTGCCACAGGGTATCCGATAATTTTAAGCTGTCGGGCAAATTCGCATCATAGGCATTGCCAGTTACCATTGATTCTATTTCGGCATTATTTTCAATTCCCCATAAGCCTGAAGCAATAACCGCCGCTAATATAATATACGGGTTTGCATCAGCAGCGCCAATGCGGTATTCCATTCGTTGTGATTTTTCAGAGCCCGGGATGATCCGAATTGCGCAAGTTCGATTATCGATACCAACGCTGGCATGAGTTGGAGCCCACAGATCGGGCACTAAGCGTTTATAAGAATTGATGGTTGGCGCCACCATCGACAAAAACTCCGGCAAACACAATTGGCAGCCAGCAACAAAATGCGACATGGTGTTACTCATTGTCGCAGGCTTGTTAGCATCATAAAAAATATTTTTGCCTTGCTTATCGTTTATCGATAAATGAATATGGCCGCTTTGCCCTGGATATTTTGATGACCACTTGGCCATGAAGGTTGCCATTTTTTGTTGTTTTTGCAATAGTATTTTGGTGAATGTTTTAAATAATGCGGCTCTATCTGCTGATTGTTGTGCCGCGCTATAGACCAATGCGGCCTCTAAAACACCGGGGCCGGTCTCTTCGTGCAAGCCTTCGATGGGAAAATCCATTAATTCCGAAAGATTTAAAATACTATGATAAACATCCGATTCAACGGTGTTGCGGATAACAGAATAACCGAAATCTCCGGGGGTGAAGGGTTGTAAATTTTGATGATTTTTATCTTGAATGCTTTGAGCGGTTTCGTTAAAGACAAAAAATTCATATTCAAACCCTGATAAAATTTCATAACCCATGTCGGTTGCTTTTTGGCATACGCGGCGCAGTAAGGTGCGGGGACAGATGTCGGCTGCTTTATTGGTAAATTCAGCCAGAAAAAATAACATGTCGTGTTCATAGGGAATATCGCGGCAACTTTCTGGAATGATGCGTACTGTTGCATCAGGGTAACCGGTATGCCATCCGGTGTAACTGCTATTATCATAAAGCTGATCTTTGGAATCCCAACCTAATACAACATCACAAAAGCCAAAACCATTATCAAGCGCGGAAAAAAACTTTTCTGTTGACATGTATTTGCCGCGTAATATGCCGTCAATATCAAACACACCGACTTTGACATGGCTTAAATGCCGCTGTTCAATTATTTTCCGCGCTGTAGATGTGTCTTTAACGTTATTTGCATCCATGAAACATACCTGATAATGATGATATACCTTTAGTTTAGCAGTGGATGTGAATTTAGGCGTTATTCACTGCATTAAAAAGCGAAATACAATTGCAGTTCTTTGGGCGTTATTTTGGGGCGGTATAATATTTGTAGAGTGAGATGATATTGACCTTTATTCCATAAATTACGATGAAAATAGACAGCAAAAAATTGATTTTTAGATGAGAATTTCAGACGGTTTAATTCGGCTGGATCAAAATAGATAATTTTGTTTTTTAGATACTGGCAAAATCGAATAGCATCGAGCTGGTGTTTTTTATAACCCATCGGCCAATAGTCTTCAGCATAGCGATAAAATTCTTGCGCTAATAATAGTTTATTATAGGAAAATGTATTCGGTAAAATAGTTTGAATTTCATGTAAACGTTTATTGAGTAATACCTTAGCTTGTAGCTCGAGTTGGTTATGAGATAAGGATAACATCATGGCTTTGTCTGGTTTCGACAGCAACAAACCCGAAACTAATTTGTTTGGATCAATTGCAAATTGTTTTCTTAATTTACTGTCACTTAATAGCCGGGCTAAGGCCGTCGTAAAATCAATATCAGTGCGAGGCAAAACAGTCACCAATTTTTTTTATCTCATATTGCAACTCAATAACATCGGGAAACACGTTATCACGTTCAATAATAACGGCCTCTAATGCTGGAAAATTAGCAACATGTTGAATTAACTCAAGAATTTCCTGCTGTGTTGCATGAGAATGATTATCTTCATAAGTTTGTTCGGATTTTGAATAGCCAACAACGTGTAATTGTTTTACGTATTCTGGATTAATTTCATTGAGCCATGCAACTGCATCATATTGGTGGTTTTTGCTATTGATAAATAAATTCGTAACATCAAGTAATAAACCGCAACCGCTTTGTTCACATAGCTTATTTAAAAACTCAGTTTCAGATAAACTATTGGGTAAACATAAGTGTGAGGTTATATTTTCTAAAATTAAGGGACAATCGCAATATTCAGCAAGTTGTTGTGCATGATCAATCATGATATCAAGTGATTGTTGGTTATAGGCAATAGGATTTAAATGCCCCAGATCAATCTCACTGGTTTTGGTAAATGCGATATGTTCACTGATAAATTTTGGTTGTGCTATTTTACAAACAGAATGAAATTTTTCTAGATAATGTTGATCCAATTCAATATTACTGCCCAGTGATAGCCCCAAGCCATGCAGGTAGATAGGGTAATGTTGCCTTAGCTGAGATAGTTTGCTGCTATCAGCATCAAAAAAGTGCTCGGCGGTTACTTCAATGCAGCCGATTTCACTTGGATAGCTATCTATCCAATGCGCGAGTTGTCGGCGATAAGCAATACCTATCCGCCGCATCCACCACAACCGCCGCCACAACTACCGCCACTACAAGAACTGCAGTCGCCCGAGGAATTATCGGTGTTATTAAAGTGTTTTGTTCGCACAAAAAATAGCACGCCACCAATAAACATAGTGGCTTGTAAGCCACTGAAATTTTGCATGTCATTATTTAAAGCATCAATGTAACGAACAACTCCAATTAATTCAAACAATACAAAACCTAGAATACTCACCGATAAAATATCCTTCCAATACCAACGGCATAAGGTATTGACTAAAATTGTAATAATAAAAGTAAAAATATAAAATACGATAAAGTCAGAGCCAAGCATGTCCATATCATACAATCGAACCACGATGACGATTAAAATAATACCAATAATGCTAATAACCCAATTGCTGATACTTAAATTTTCTAATTGGCGTATTTCGCTTAAAGCTTTACTACTAATCGGCTTAATATTATTTTCGGTTTTCATTGATAAGGCATCTTTAAATTCAAACTTTCGTTTGCATTTATTACAGGTAATGACTTTACTGACAGAAGCGTTTTTTACTACTGAATTCGTTGCAAGACAGGTAGGACATCGAATTGAATAGTAATTTGACATTATTCATTAATCCCAGTTATCTTCTGTCCAACGAACAACATGGTCAATTAAATTAAATAGCGCGCTATGATATGATGTTATTTCGTTGCTCGATAAATGATGTGGTTTGGATTTTAATTGTTGTAATGCCGTGAGAATTGAAACATCCATATTATATTCTGTTTTAAAAACAGCTAAGCGCTGTGAAAAATCATGTGGAACGTCAATATTGCTGATGCGCAAAGCTTCAGAAATTAATACGATTATATTGGTATCAATCTGACGTAAATAGTTTAGATATTGTTTGGGTTTTTTTCTATTCGTAATATAGCTGTGAACAGCACGTAGTCGTAAATTTCGCAAGGCTTGTTCTGTTAAAAATTTATTTGTTTCATTTTTTACATTAAAATCAGTGAAAGGGTCTTCACCGTACAACACTTTGTAGTCACGTTGAATGCTTCTAAACTTTATCGCAAAAGCATCAAAACTTCGCTCCATGCCACGTCGAGTGATGACAAAAGGGTCGATATAAATTTTGTCATGCAAACAATCGCTAATTGCAGTATGAGCATTGGGAGTTGATTCATTCAAAATAATAAGAATATTAATATCAGATATTCCAACGTTAACCTCACCACGTACGGTGCTGCCGTATAAAACGCAGGAATATAAGTTTTCAGCTAATAATTGCGGTAGCTTTGTGGTTATTGAATCAATAGTTGTTTGGTAGCTATTGGGTAACTTTGAAGGTAACATAGTATCAATAATATCAATTTAAGTTGCTTTAGAAGATAGCATTGTTTTAATTTTATTTCAAAATAGCAGTAAACAATCACTTAACCTGAGTGTGTTACAATTTACTACATAAAATCATTTATGGCTATATAGAGTCATGTTAGCCTTATTTTTAGGTTTTAATAAATTAAAGCAGATAGAGTTTAAAGAGTCATACCATGAATTCATTTCGACGAAATATACCTGTTTTGGCTACCAGCCAAGCCCTGATGATGAGCAGTATGACACTGATATTAACCACTGCAGCATTGGTTGGTTTGTCATTAGCACCCGATAAAAAATTGGCAACTATACCCGTAGCGATTATTTTTATTGCTGTTATGTGTACCAGTATACCTGCATCATTGTTAATGGAACGGATTGGTCGTAAACAAGGGTTTCTGTTCGCAACGAGTTTTGGTATGACCGGTAGTGCATTGGCAATGTATGCGATATTAACAACTAATTTCTGGATGTTTGTTGTGAGCATGTTTTTAGTGGGGATGTTTAATGGCTTTGGTAATTATTTTCGATTTGCAGCGGCTGATGCAGTTGAGGGTGATTTAAAAAGCAAGGCGATTTCTTATGTGTTGGCTGGTGGTGTTATTGCTGCAATCGTTGGACCAAACCTTGCTAGTGTTACGCGTGATAGTATTGCCAATGCACCTTTTGCTGCGAGTTATGCGGCATTAATAGTGATGTATGTCATGATATTTTTGTCACTGTTATTTTTAAAATTACCAGAACAAAACATATCGAATGATGACAATTCAAATGAAATTATTTCAAATCGTTCATTAACCGAAATCATGTCACAAAAAAAGTTTTTAATTGCAGTGATTGTTGGTATGTTTGGTTATGGTGTGATGACATTTATAATGACGGCGACACCACTGGCGATGCAACATCATAATCATGGTTTCTCTGAAGTATCTTTTACTATTCAGTGGCATGTATTGGGTATGTATGTACCATCATTTTTTACCGGACATCTCATTAATCGTTTTGGGGTAAGTCGAATTATGTTTATTGGCGCGGTGTTAGCGTTATCGTGTATTTTTGTTAGCTTATTGGGAACCTCGGCGACACATTTTTGGTTAGCTTTAATATTATTGGGGCTAGGTTGGAACTTTATGTTTATTGGCGCAACGACACTATTAACCGAAACTTATTCGACTGCTGAAAAAGCAAAAACTCAAGCATTAAATGATTTTTTAATTTTCACTACAATGACAGTAGCATCATTATCCGCAGGTGCTTTGCAACATCAATTTGGCTGGCAAGTTGTTAATTATGGTGCAATACCATTTTTGATTATCGTCATTATAAGTTTATTATGGCTTTGGAATGATAAGTCAAGTTCAAAAATAACAAATACACCATGTGATGAAACTGTAGTTTAATATTTTACTTTTTTGTTGGTTTTAGTTTAGTTGCTATCGCTATAGATTCTTTAGCCCAGCATATTAGTTGCTTATTATTTTGGAGTATTTCCTCCGGAACCTGATGGTATTTTCGTACATTTACGCGTCCAGTTTTTTTTGTATACCAAAAACACGACGTTCCTAAAGTGATGTATTTTTCTCGGCTGGAGTCATCAACAACGAAAAATAGTGAGTCCCCCATAATCATGGCAAATTGAATTGAGTTTACTGATATGCCTTGCCCGCCAAAAAAATTACCCGAGGTAATTGCTTTTATCGGAGTTAGATCATTTAAGATTTTTTCAACAAATTCAAATGTGTTTTTGCTCATAATCAACCTTATTTAATTTAATCGGAATGAATTAATAGAATAATAATCCGATTACAACTAATATTATATAGCAAATATCATTGCTGTCTTGTTAACTATTAATCAAATAGAGATAAAGTTTAAGCAGTGTTTATGTTTTAGTGAGAGCAAAAGACATTAGTCATAAAATGGGCATAATCTTACTTTTTTGCTCGTTATATGAAATTTAAAATTTACTGAACAGTAGTTAAAAAATAGTGATTATTGGATGAAAATAATATATCAATTTAGTTTCCGAAAAAAATATTTTTATTTTTTGGTGCTTATTATTTTTAATCCGTCGATCGTGTTTGCTCAAAATTATTACTATGATATTACAATTTCAAAGAAACTAAACAAACTTAATGTTGGGTTATGCCTAAAAAAGTATAAAAAACATACTGGAGTTAAAGTAAAATTTATAACAAAACCATCCGCTATTCAATTTTCAAAAAAAAATAGACAGTATGATTGTTTTGGATATCAAGCAACATTGAAATCTGCGCTTAAAACACGTTTAAAGGGCGTTACACAAAAAAAACAAATATTAACAAACCCAAAAAACTGGCTTTGGTATCCAACAGAGTTAATTGAGAATGATAAAGTTATTGTTAATTTTAAACATGCTAGAGGGATAAATGTTTCCGCACCATGGCAGTTATTAAATCGAACTAAAAGTGAAACAGAGTATCAATATTTAAAGCAAGGTGTTGACTGGGAATCTGTTGTTGCGTTTGGTATGTTTGACGTTATTGCTCTTAAAATTAAAAATGCGACTATTCAATATGCGCTATTAAACGGACGGGGCATTATTGATAAAGCGAAGATAGCGCGTTGGGTTAGAAGTAATCTCACTGCATTAACGACTGTTTATGGCCATTTTCCTATATCCACTTTACAGCTCTTGGTTGTACCAATGGATAATGCAAAAGAGCCTGTGCCGTGGGGGGAAGTTATGCGAGGTGGTGGCAATGCAGTGCACTTATATATTGGTACATCATTTAGTCAACAGGATTTCTTGAACGACTGGGTGTTAAGCCATGAATTAAGCCATTTATTACACCCGCGAATGATTAAAAATGGTGCTTGGTTATATGAAGGTATGGCTAGTTATTACCAAAATATTATTAGATCCCGGCAGGGATTATTGACGGCTGAATTGGCTTGGGAAAAATTACATGCGGGATTTGACCGAGGTTATAGTAATACCGTAAAGATAAAATCTAACAGTCAGATTAAAGAAAAAAATCTGGATCAAATTACTAAAAATATGAGAAAAAACCGTGCTTTTATGCGCATTTATTGGAGTGGTGCGGCAATGAGCTTGCTTGCTGATGTGCGGTTACGACAAATAACAAATAATAAGAAATCACTCGATAGTATTTTATTCGCGTTTAATGAATGTTGTTTATCTGATTCTCGTTGGTGGACTGCGTATGAAGTGATGAATAAATTTGATATGTTATCAAATACATCAATTTTTACAGAAATTTACCAAGAAAATGTTTATTCGGATAATTTTCCAGATTTATCGAATACTTATTTGCAGTTAGGATTAAGTGCGAATGGTCATGAATTATTATTCATTAATGAAGCACCGAATATCCTTAGAGAAAAAATTATGGGCGGCTTAAAATAATGGCTAGCGTTATTTTAAAAATAGTGTTGTTAATGTTAATGATTTTAATTAACTCGGTTAGTTTTTCCAATGAAAAAACCTCAGCTTTAACATTAGAAAAAAAACTAAGT
>VAPM010068801.1_pt1 | contig 17156 bp, 14 predicted proteins | sample 3395091 | NCBI WGS metagenome assembly VAPM01 (sample SAMN08290445, study PRJNA428436) | hydrothermal vent metagenome | isolation source: Deep-sea hydrothermal vent chimney 3 | place: Pacific Ocean: Juan De Fuca Ridge | reverse complement strand
GTAAGTCGGCACAGGTGCCCCATATTTGCGCAGTTTTTTTCGCTCGCCATAGTTTTTCTATGCGGGCGGAAGAAACCGCGTGAAGATGGGGAGCCTGTGCCGACTTACAGCAGTTTTTCGACTTGGTCGTGCAGATGCCTGGCCAGCTTCTGCTTGTCGTGAGAGGTGAAGTCGGCGGTGGGAATAGGGGTGCCGACCCGGATGACGACCTCGCCGGAGTCGGCAAGCAGTCTGCCCTTGGGCAGGATTTCGTAGGTGCCGTTAATGCCGATGGGCACGACCGGCACCCCGGCCTTGATGGCCAGCATGATCGCCCCGGTTTTAAAGGGATGCAGCCGGCCGTCCCGGCTGCGCGTGCCCTCGGGAAAGATGATGACCGAGGTGCCCCCGGCGATCTGTTCGGCCGCTTTGTTCAGGCTTTTCAAGGCCTCGCGGCCGTGGGTGCGGTCCATGGCGATAAAACCTGTCCGCTGCATGGCGGTGCCGAAGATGGGAATGCGAAAGAGTTCTTTTTTGGCGATCCAGCGAAAATCATGGGGGAAATACCCCTGGAAGGCGAAGATGTCGAATTGGCTGACGTGATTGGCGGCAAAGATGTAGGTCTGGTCCGCCTCGATATTCTCAAGTCCTTCAATTCGAACGCGGACCCCGGCGAGCCGGCAGGTAAACCGACCCCACATTCGCGGGAAAACCAAGGCCTTGGCCGGGGATTTGCGAAAAAAAGTCAGGTCGAGCAGGGCCAGGGCGCTGACCACGATCGTCAGCGGCGGGGCGACGACGAGGACCAGGGATGCCCGGATATATTGCAGTGGCGACATGGTGTTATCAGGTAGAGATGGTTTATGGGACAAGGAAAACGTAACGATTCGGCTACAAGCGAAAAAATGCCATAACCCCGACCGGTAACTATACTTTATCAACCGGCAACATGTCAAAGAAAGGATGCCGGAATCATGGTGTTGAAGGCCGGGGGGCGGCGAATACGGCAGGGACAATTCCGTCTCTGTTCAATAAATATAATGGAAAAGAAAAAGGTCATAATGGATTGCAATGAATCTATAAAGTCGACAGTTACAGTATCCGGCAGGTGCGGAATCCGGCCCGGCCGGTTGGCCGCTAACGGAGAGAAAAGACTATGAGCGAGGTAACCCTCAGTATCGCCGTCCTGCTGGCGGTCGGTCTTTTGTTCGCCAAGATCGCGCAATTGATCAAACTGCCTTCGGTGACGGGTTTTATCCTGGCCGGACTTGTCCTCGGGCCCTCCGGTTTCGGCCTGATAACGGTTGCGTCGGTCGGCCATAAGCTGGATCATTTCACCCAGATCGCCCTGATGCTTATTGCCTTCGGCATCGGCGAGCATATCGAGTTGCGCCGCCTGGGCTCTATTGCCCGGGACGTCACCTATATCAGCATCGTGCAGGCCCTCGGTACCTTTGTCATGGTCACCATCGGCACCTTTTTGGCCGCCTGGCTGCTCGCGGGTCCCACCGGTGGCCGCAGTCTCGATCCTGTCGTCCTGGCCCTGCTGCTCGGGGCCGTGGCCGTGGCAACGGCCCCGGCCGCCATTCTCCACCTGGTTCGTGAAATGGGTGCCCGGGGTCCTTTGACCTCGACACTGATGGCGGTTGTCGCTGTTGATGACGGCCTGGCCATTATGATATTCGGCCTGGCCGTGTCGGTTGCGCACCAGATCGTCGGCCCGGGCGCCGGCACCCCCGTTCAGGCGGTTGTCGCCTGTGTTTATGAGATCTTCTTTTCTCTGGCCATCGGCGTGCTGACCGGGCTGCTAATTGATTACATGCTGAATAAATTTCATAAACGCGAAGAGATGCTGACCGGCGGCCTGGCGCTTTTGCTGCTCTGCGGCGAAACGACCCGGCTCCTGCATCTCTCGCCCTTGCTGGCCGGCATGGCTGCGGGGTTTATCATCATTAACCGGGCCGAACGGGATGTCCGCCTGTTTCGGGCCATCAACGCCTTTGAACCCCCCATTTACGTGCTTTTTTTCACCCTGGCCGGCGTCCATCTTGATCTCGCCGCCCTGAAGCTGGCCGGCTGGCTCGGCCTGGTCTATTTCGTGACCAGGATCATCGGCAAGTATACCGGCGCCTGGCTGGGGGCGGTGTTGTCCGGCGCGCCCGCCAGGGTGCGGAATTATCTCGGCCTGGCCCTGATTCCCCAGGCCGGGGTGGCCATCGGCCTGGTATTCATGATCAGCAGTGATCCCCAGCTCGACGCCTGGTCGGCGGTGATTACTCCCGTGGTCCTGGCCGGCGTTGTCTTCTCGGAACTGTTCGGCCCCCTGCTGGCCCGTTACACCCTGGAGCGGGCCGGGGAAGGGGAAACGATCCTGCACCATCCCGAATGCGGCACTCGCAGCCGCCGGGCCTGCAACGCATGGCTGCGCGGTTCGGAGGGTATCAGTTTCGCCCCCTGGACCGGCGGTAAACTGCACCCCGCCTCAAGGCCGAACGGCGTGGTAGTTTTCGGCGCCTTTCATTTCGCCACGGTGCGGGGCCTGGCCAGGATCGCCGCCATCCTGGCCCATCATTATCATGCCCTGCCCCTGGCGGTCAGGGTCTCTGAGCGGCCGGAGCAGACGCGGCAAGATGACGGGGACCAGGATTCCCTGTTCCTGGCCGAGAAAGATGAAACCGCCAGCATGGGCTATCCCCTGCAGACCGAGGTGATTCATGACGCCCCGGCGGCGGGACTGGTGGCGGCCGCGGAGCGCAACAAGGCCCGGGCCATTGTCCTGGGCTATCCTGTCGACAGCAACCCGCATGCCTTTCAGAGGGTTATCGACCAGGTGGTTGCCGGAGTTTCCTGTCCGGTCGTCGCCGTGCGTTTTTCCGGGACCTTCAGATGCGGGCGGATCCTGGTCCCGTTTTTGTTTCCCTTCGAACTCGATGAACTGCTGCCGATACTGGAGGCCATGGCCATGACCACCCAGCCCCGTATTACCTTCCTGCACCTGCTCCATCATGACAGCAGCAAGGAGGAGGTTGCGGCCAGCGACCAGGAGCTGCAGGGATGGCTGGCGACGAATTTGTTCGACACCCAGACCCGGCACCTGGTCGAAGCGGTCGAGTCGCGCCTTGAGACCATCATGCAGACGGCCGAATATCATGATATTGTCATCATGACCGCGGCCCGGCGTTACGGTTTGAACCGGATGTTTTTCGGCTCGTTGTCAAGCAGCGTGGTGCGGAGTCTGTCCCGGCCGGTTCTGGTTCTCTGCCCGCCGGGCAAGCCGCCGGCCGCCAAGCCGGCCGCCAAGTCGTCGGCCTGATGAAAGAGGGCGCCGGCCCTGGTCCGGCCGACCTGGTCATCGTCCTGGATCCGTCACGGATTCAGCAACTGTTTCGAGAGGATATGCATGGGGATCGAGATTGAACGAAAATTTCTTGTCAAGGGCCGGTCCTGGAAAGATCTGGCCCCGGCCCTCAGGTGTCGCCAGGGATATCTCTGCCTGGAGCGGGACAAGACGGTGCGGGTCAGAATCATGGGCGACCGGGGCTTCCTGACCGTGAAAGGCGGGGGCGCGGGAATTGTCCGCCATGAATTCGAGTACGAGATTCCCGTTGCCGATGCCGCTGAACTGCTGGCGGAATTCTGCCGCCGGCCGCTCATTGAAAAAGACCGTTACAAAATAGAGTACAAGGGGCTGGTCTGGGAGGTGGACGAGTTTTTCGGAGAAAATCGCGGCCTGGTTATCGCCGAAGTGGAACTTGAGCGGGCCGATCAGGTCATTGCCCGGCCGGCGTGGCTCGGCCGGGAGGTGAGCGGCGATCCCCGCTATTTCAATGCCGCCTTGAGCCGGCAGCCGTTTTGTTCCTGGAAAAGGCCGCGGTAAGTCCGGTTAGGGCGTGTTGGTCCGAAAAATACGTTTGTTCGGTAATAATGCAATAGATTCCACCTGTTGCGTGAAGCGTTACCTCGGGACGTCACGGGTTCAGGTCAAAGTTGACTGGCGGGGCTCAGGGGGTATAGTGTGTTTGAGAGAAAGTTGCTCCATGAAGTCCACGGCGCACCTCTTTTGTTGTATCCGATCACGGGGTCGCTGCCGGGCTGTTACGATAACCAGTGTTCGTCGGGAAACGGGGAATGACAATACACGAACAGGCGGAGAGACCGGAACACGGCGGCTCGGCCATTGATGCCGAGCTTGAGCGGTATTTTGTTGACATCTCCGTTGCCTGCCCCTACGGGCTCGGGCAACGGGCGGTCTACCACCAGGCCTTGTTTCCCGCCATTGATGACGAAACCATGGCCCGGTTGCTGGCCAACGGCTATCGGCGCAACGGTAACTGCGTTTATGCCATGCGCTGTCCGGCCTGTCATGGTTGCGTGCCGATCAGGCTGCGGCCGGAGGAGTTCCGCCCCGACCGTAATCAACGGCGGGTCTGGAAGAAAAACAGTGATGTGAGGGCCGGCGTCGCCCCCCCGGCCATGACCGGGGAGAACCTGGCCCTGCTCGACCGGTTCCTGCGGACCCGCTTCCCCGAAAGTCGAAGTACGGCCGAAGAGTATTACTCCGGTTTTTTTATCACCTCCATCAGTCGCTGTTTCGAGATCAGGTACCGGGTGGAAGACCGGTTGATCGGCGTGGCCATCGTCGACGGCTCGAGCCGCTGGTTGAACGCCGTCTATTTCTATTTCGATCCGGACGAAGGCTGGCGCAGTCCCGGAACCATGAATATTCTCTACCTGATCAACTTCTGCCGCGGCCATAAAATCGATTTTTTCTATCTCGGATACTGGATAGAGCAGGTTGGGGCCATGCGCTACAAGGCGGCGTTCAAACCTCATGAATTGCTTATTGATCACAGCTGGCAGCGGGTCTGCCGCTGACTCTCCCGGATGCCACGGGGTAAGGTTATACCCGGCTATCCTCCCGTCTGCCCGGTAATGCTTGAAAACTGCTTGCGGTACGAGACAAATTCCTGTATCCGTATCCACGAACTTGCCAGTATCCCGAGACAAAATTGCCGGCCGGTCCGGGTAAAAAGCGAATATTGAGCACGGCCTGTTTTTTTTCAGGCGTCCCGCCGCGCCACCATGCACTCTATACAGATTACGGATGATTAATAATCTTATTGAATTTTTTCAGCTGGTCTGGCACCGCCGCCGGCTCATTTTTTCCATGGCCGCCCGGGAGGTGAAGTCACTGTATGTCGGCTCGTCCCTGGGACTCCTGTGGACCGTGATTAACCCGGTAGTCATGATTACCGTATTCTGGTTTGTTTTCAGTATCGGCTTTAAGGCCAAGCCGTTGAACAATGTCCCCTTTGTTGTCTGGTTGACCGCCGGCCTGGCTCCCTGGTATTTTTTTTCCGAGATCGTCAGCGGCTCGACAAACATCGTGGTGGCCCATTCCCATCTGGTCAAGAGAACAATATTTTATCCGCATTTGTTGCCCCTAGTCAAAATTCTCTCCAGCATGGTCACCCATATTGTTTTTATCATGGTCCTGCTCTGTTTGATTCTTTTTCAACACCAGCCCTTTTATTTTACCTTTTTCCAGTCCCTCTATTATGCTTTCTGTATCATCGTCCTGGCCCTGGGGATATCCTGGGCCACGGCGGCCCTGAACGTTTTTATCCGCGATGTGGCCCAGATCGTCAATGTGGCGCTCCAGGTGGGATTCTGGATGACCCCGATTTTCTGGGATATTCACATGATGTCGCCGCGCATCCAGTGGTATCTTAAGCTCAATCCGGTATACTATATCGTCCAGGGATACCGGGACTCATTTATTACCGGCACGCCATTCTGGCAACATCCGATGTATACCCTGTATTTCTGGGGTATCGCCGGCTTTGTGCTCCTGGGCGGCGCTTTTATTTTCAAACGGCTTAAACCGCAGTTTTCCGATGTCCTGTAACCTGTGAATCGACCTTATGTCCGACATTGTCATATCCATTAACGACCTGTCAAAAAAGTATTATCTGTACCGCAAACCCGTGTACAGGGTTCTCGAGACTTTTAATCCTTTCGGCAAGGCGTTTCATACCTCTTTTTCCGCGCTTTCCCATGTCAATCTCCAGGTTGACCGGGGAGAGTCCATCGGCATCATCGGGCGCAACGGCTCCGGTAAGTCAACCCTGCTGCAGATGATCTGCGGAAACCTGCAGCCGACCGGGGGGAACTTGGAGGTCAGGGGGCGGATATCGGCCCTGCTGGAACTCGGGGCCGGATTCAATCCCGAATTCACCGGCCGGGACAATGTCTATCTCAGCACGGCGATTCTCGGTTTAAGTAAAAAGGAAACCGATGCCCGGTTCGGCCAGATTACCGGTTTTGCCGATATCGGCGATTTTATCGACCGGCCGGTCAAGACCTATTCCAGCGGGATGTATATCCGGCTCGCCTTTGCCACCGCCGTCTGTGTCGATCCCGAAATCCTGATCATTGACGAGGCCCTGGCCGTCGGTGATATTTTCTTTCAGCAGAAGTGCATGGAGCACATGAAGAAAATGATGAAGGGGTGCACCATTCTGTTGGTGAGTCATGATATGCACGCCATTACCAATATGTGCGACCGGGTGCTCGTGCTCAACGAGGGCGAGGTCGTCTACGAGGGGGCGCCGCCCGCCGGGGTTGCCAAGTATACCAAGATTGTGCACAGCGAGAAACGCTGCCGGCAGGCCAAGGATGACACCCCGGGCCGGAGGGAGCTGCCGACGGAGGTGGCCGCCGCCGCCCGGCAGCTGGCCGCGGATTTCGATGACTGGTTTGTCGTGGCGTCTGATGACCGGGGGGGGCTCGGCGAGGTCACGATTCTGCGCGCCTCGGTCACCCGGGACGGCCTGCCGGTGAATGCCGTCCAGCAGGGAGATCAAATCGTCTTGCGGTTGCTGGTTTATGCCAACGCCGACAAGAACAACATAATTTTCGGCTATACGATGAAGGACCGGGTCGGCAACGCGATCTTCGGCCAGAACAGCCTCTGCCTGGAAAGCGCTCCCCTGTCCATCAAGCAGGGATACAGCGTCGTCGAGTACAGCTTCATATGGCCGGAGGTCTATCCAGACGAATACACCCTGACCGTGGGGATCGGCGAAGGGACCCATCCGCTCATCCATACCGTCCAGTGCTGGGCCCATAATATCGTGGCCCTGGCCGCCGTCACGTCCGGCGTCGCCGTGCATGGTATCTTCAACAACAACCTCGAACAGATCGCCGTTGTGCCCGTCGACGCCGCGAGTTCGCCGCAGTAAGATGGATACCTGGGTTATCGGTCGTGACTCCCCGGAGCGGATTGCCGGCCATCTTCTTGCGGCAACGTCTTCCGCGCCGCCTGCCGTCTTCTGCTTTGATTATTTCGATACCCTGGTGGTCCGGGATATTGAACCCGAATACACCAAGCAGCTTGCCGCGCGGCTACACAGTCAGCTCCTCGATAATGCCCTTTCGGCCGGGGAACTGTACCGGATCCGCCAGGAGCTGGAAAAGGGTCTCTGCGAAGAGCATGCCGCGGCCGGTGGTGAGCTTGATTTTCATCTTGCCGACTTGGCCCGGGCCTATCTCGGGGTTCTGCGGGAAAGGACCGGTCGGCTGCCTGTCCTGGGGCATGAAGAACGGTTTGTTCAGCTTATCCTCGATATCGAAGTCGCCGTGGAGCTTGCCGTCCAGCGTCCCTGCAGCGAAGCCGTCGAGGTGCTGAGGACGTTGAAAAGGAATCGGCGGACCACGGTACTCATCTCCGATTTTTACCTGCCCGGCACCCATTTCCGGCGAATGCTCAAACACTTCCGGCTCCAGGAGCTGTTCGATCATATCTACATCTCCGCCGATTGCGGCGTGGCCAAGGGCTCGGGGCGCCTGTATCGGAAGATCTGTGACGACCTGGGGTGTCCGCCCGACCGTCTGGTCATGATCGGGGACAACCCGCATGCCGATGTCAACATGGCCAGGGAGCAGGGCCTCGGCGCGATTCAGCTTGAAAATCCGGCCCAGCGGAAGTTGTACCGCCAATGGCGCCCCGGGGATTTGAGCGCGACCGACCGGGTTGCCCGGCGGTTTGCCGCCGCCGCCCCGCCCGTCGCCGCCTTCGGAGAGATGACCTACAGCCTGTGGCTCTTTACTTCGCTGCTGGTGCAGAGGCTCATCCGGGAAAAGGCCGGCCAGGTCTTTTTCTTCTCCAAGGAAGGGGAGTTTCTCAAACGCCTGTTCGATCGCTACCAGCAGGACCTGTTCGGGCATGCCGTTATTGAAAGTCACTATATCCTGGTGTCGCGGAAGGCCACCTTCCTGGCCTCGCTCCGGCCGCTTGCCGAGGAGGATTTTTCCCGGCTCTTCGCCCATTACCGGGATATATCCCTGCGGGATTTTCTGCTCAGTCTCAATATCGAAGAGTCGGTGGCCGCAACCATCTGCGAGGAGCTGAACCTTGATTTCAACCGCCGTTTCTCCGACCTGCAGAATCGGCCCGAATTTATCGCCCTGAAGCGGTCCGGGCGGTTTCAGCAGGAATACGAAAGCCGGCGCGGCCGGCAGCGGGAAAATTTTATCCGTTATCTCGATTCGTTCGGGATCGATTACCGGCAGGAGGGGCTGCATATCGTTGACGTGGGCTGGAAGGGCAGCATCCAGGATAATATCTATCATATCCTGGGCGGCCGGGTCAGGGTGCGGGGCTTCTACGTCGGTTCCCTGATCGCGACCCAGCGCTCGGCAACCAACCTCAAGTCCGGCCTTCTTTTTGACGATACCCCCGATCTTTCCCCTTATTTTCATGTCTACAACAACAACCGCTCTCTTTTCGAGATGGTGCTCGGGGCCTCACACGGCAGCGCCGACGGTTATTTTACCCGGCAGCAGTATGAGCGCCTGCCGGCAGACCACCAGCGAACCGTGCGGGAGCGGATCCGCAGCCGGGAAGACGAACTGTGCATCGCCACCCTGGACCTGCCCGAAGAACGCGAACTGTACCGCCGGGTCATCGGGCCGCTGCAGGAGAAGATGTTCGCGGCGGTGATCGCCTTGAACCGGGCCTATCTCCGGTGCGGCTGCACGGCGCCCGGCCCTGAATGGTTCGCCCGGCAGCATGCCCGCATGGTCTTTAAGCCGAGAAGAGAAGAGATTGATTTTTTTGAACGTCTCTACCACCTGGAGAATTTTGGTATCTTTGAATACACCGACTTCCGGACCGACCATGTCCTGTCAAAGAAACAGCGTTTGAAAAATCTAAAAAATATCTTAAAGAATAAGGAGATCCTGGAAAGCGGGATCTGGCCGCCGATCATCCTCCGGGGTCTGGGCCTGGATTTTTATCGCTATTTCGACGGCCGGCGACGATACAAACGTGAGTTCAAATGACCACCACGACCCGCAAAATCGGTTTTCTGCTCGGTTCGCCCGATATCAACGGCGGCACCTATGTCATCTATGAACACGCGTCGCGTCTCCAGGACGCCGGCCACCAGGTGGCGATCATCACCCAGGCGGCCGTCCGGCCCGAGAGGTACGGCTGGCATCCCGCCGCCGGCCGGCTGGAGTGGCTGACCCTGGCCGAGGCGGGGCGGCAGGAGTTCGATGTCATCCTGGCCACCTGGTGGCAGAGTCCGTTTCTCCTGCAGCACCTTTCGGCCGCCCATTTCGCCTACTTTGTTCAGTCCATCGAATCCCGCTTCTTTGCGGAGGAAGACCCGAGAGATCACGACAAACGGGATCTCTCGATCCTGAAAAAGTTCTGTGAACGTACCTATTCGTATGCCTTGCCCGTCATTACCGAGGCCGCATGGATCCGGGAATATCTGCATGACAATTATAACAGTACCCCCATCCTGGTCCGTAACGGTATCCGGAAGGATCTGTACCTGGAGGATGGTGAATGTGCGGCGCCCCGTGTTGAAGGCAGGCTGCGGGTGCTGGTTGAAGGGCCGGTTGATGTCTCCTACAAGAATGTCCCCCGCTCCGTCGAACTCTGCCGCCGGGCGGGGGTCGATGAAGTCTGGCTGTTGACTTCCTCGGAGATCAGGGATTTTCCGGGGGTCGACCGGGTCTTTTCACGCGTGCCCATCGACAAGACGCCGGAGATTTATCGCTCCTGCGATGTCCTGGTCAAGCTGAGTTATATCGAGGGGATGTTCGGGCCGCCGCTGGAGATGTTCCACTGCGGCGGCACGGCAATCGTTTATCATGTCACCGGCCACGACGAGTACATTGTTCATGACCACAACAGCCTGGTCGTCGACCGGGATGACGAGGACCAGGTCGTCGCCTGTCTCCGGCGGTTGAAAAACGACCCCGGGACCCTGAAACGACTTCAGCGGGGCGCGGCGGCAACGGCCGGCTCCTGGCCGGGCTGGGAAGCCTCGTCAGCCGAATTCGACCGGGCGTTGCAGGTTATCTGCCGGCAGGAGAAAACGGCCCGCAACTACCTGGCGCAACAGTCCGCCAGGCTGGTGGAGGAAAAAAATGCGGCCCTGGCCGCCAGGGACCTGGAGTTTTTTGCCGGCCGGGAAAAAAACCAGGGGACCGCCGAAGAGTCCATTGACAATTTTGTGCAGCTCTACTGGAATAAAGGGGACGGTTTTAACCTGGATGACTGCCAATGGCTTTATTACAAAAGCGGGACCCGGGTCGATCTTTCATTCGAGGTCGACATCACCGGCTTTCCTTTCTGGCTCCGGATCGACCCCAGCGTCAGGATGGGGTTGATTGAAATTTATTGTCTTGAGGTTTTCAACCAGCGCACCGGCCGGAAAATCATGGAGTTTTCCCGGCCGGCTGATTTCGACGTCTTGTATATGGACGGCACCATCTGCCGTCTGCAGCGGGGGGGACCGCCTGTTTACCTGGCCACCGGCTCCGACCCCCAGCTGGTCCTGCCGGCCGTTGAAGAAGGCGAACCCGGCGATACCCTGCGCATAGTTCTTTCCCTGCGGGAGACGGGAGTCCGGCAGTTTATCGATGAATACTGCCCGGCCCGGGATGCGGCGGCCGGTCCGGGAAAACCCCCGGCCACCGGCCGCCCTTCCCTCGGGCGGCGCCTGGCGGCCGGCCTCTCGTCAATCTTCCCGGCCGGTGAAAAATAACGCAACCGGTCGCCGGGTGTGGAACTCTGCTATATTGCTTGCAAAATAATTATTCTGAGTCAGAATAGACCATGGTCTCCCGTATTTTTACCGTCATCGCCCTTTTTGTCGCCCTGCTCCTTTATTTTGTCTTCGGCACGGGCTGGTACGCCCCGGCCCGGTTGACCATCCAGGGAACGGCGCCGGCCATGCAAGCCGACCTGGAGGTCAAGTGGGATTCCGGCAGCGGTTTCAACTCCTACGAATCACAACGCTTTCCCCTTAACACGGTCGCCGCCGATGAGACGGGGCTGCACCGGATAACCATTCGCGCCCTGGGTGAAAAAGATCCCGGCTCGCTGAGTACGGCCGTCGAGATCCACGCCGTCTATCTGGATGGCCGCAAGTTTGACCTGGCAAAGATAAGACGGCAGACGATCCTGCGGGACAGGATGGGCTTTCACCTGACGAAAAAGGGCGAGAGTATTCAGTTTACCGCCCGGGCCAGGCAACATATCCGGCTTGACCTGACCACCAGTTATTATTTCGGCAAGGTGGCAATTACGGTGGACGGGGTCACCAAAATACACGATCTCTACACCGCCGGTACCATAACCGAGACCCGCAGCTTCGATTACTGGGTCGTGGGTCCCGGAGGCCGGTTTACCGTGGCCATGGATATGCCCCGCTATGCCGTAAAGCAGTTGGTCATTGTGAACCGCAGCGCCGGCCGGCCGGTTTTCCTCTCCTCGGTCACGCTGAAAAGCGCGCGCGGGGTGCAGTCGTTCGCGGTTAACCGTAATGAGCCTCTGTCCCGGGTGTCCTTCACGGACATGAACAAAGACCTGAAGCGGTACCTCTATCCTTCGCAGTTCCTGCTGGAGATGGGCTTCGCGGCCTTGACGACCTGGATGCTGATCGCCTGTTTTCAGTTCCTGCAACGAAGCGGCGGCCTGGCCGGCGTGTTTACGGCGCAGGGGCGCTCCCTGTTCTGGTTGTTTTTCCTGGGCGCCGTGGCCGGTTATTCCGTCTGGCTGGCTGCTTTCTGGCCCGGAGTCATGTCGGTCGATTCCCTCAAGATATGGCGGGCGGCCATGCTGCCCGGGGTTTTCACTAGTGGTCACCCGGTGCTGAACCTCGTCTTTTACATGTATCTCATGCATATCTGGAATAATGTCGCAGTGGTGCCGATTGCCCAGATCCTGCTCGTTTCCTGGCTGGTCGCCGCCATTTTTTTCGCGCTCCGGCGCCGGGGCGTATCGCTGGTGCTGCTGGTTCCCTGTTACCTGCTCGTTGTCTGCTCCATCCCGGTCGGCCTGTACAACGTGATCCTGTGGAAGGATATCCCTTTCGCCCTGCAGGTGGTGTTCTGGGGTTGTGCCCTGGTCTACCTGTATAATCAGCGCCGGGCCGGGCAGCTCCATCTTTCCCTGCAGGCCAAGGTGGCCTTTTTTCTTCTCTATATCGCCCTGGGGCTGTTTCGCTATAACGGTATCGTTTACCTCGCCGCCGTGCCCGTTTACATGATGGTCCTGAGGCTTGTCAGCCTGAAGAGGGTTCTGGCCGTCATTGTCGTTTGCACCCTGGCCGCGGGCGGTCTGCTGCTGACCATGCACCGGCCGGGCCGGATGTTGCGCTCGCAGTTCATCTATCACAACTCGCTCGGTTACCTGCAGGAGATCACCAGGACGCCTTTGGACCGGCAGCTGGTGCGGACGGCAAGGGAGTATTTTGACATCTTTGATATGAACAAGAAAGGCACGGTCTCGGACCGCTGGCATTATTACCTCCACGATCGTTTCGCCTATGGTTTTCTCCGGCGGGTCGGCTTCAACGACGTCTATCCCTATGTCAAGCAGGAAGCGCCGTTTCCCCGCCTGCGGGCCGCCGCCATGCGTCTCTATTGGAAAACCTACGAGAAGCCCTGGTACTACCTGGTCTGGGACCCACTGTATATGCTGCCGCTCATTCCCCTGTTCATGCTTCTTTTTCGGCGGTTCCCCAACACGGCCCTGTATAGCAGCTTTCTTTTTATCGGCGCCATTGTCTTGGTCTTTCCGCGGATTTTTAACTGGCGTTACTATTATTTTTTCTATTTCGGTCTCTATTTCGTTCTGCCGCTGGCGTTTTTCGATCTGAAACTCCGGCGCAACATGAAGACGCTCGGATAGGTGAATATCATCCGTTTCTCTATTATCACACCCAACTATAACGGCGCGGTTTTCCTGGAGGAAACGCTGAAAAGCGTCATCAGCCAGCGCGGCCATGGAGTTGAGCTGGAATATATCGTTGTCGACGGTGACAGCCGTGATCATTCCCATGAAATCCTGTCACGATACCGGGGTGAGATCTCCCGCCTGCTGATTGAACCGGATACCGGCCCTGCCAATGCGATCAACAAGGGGTTGGCCCTGGCAACCGGGGAGATCGTGGCCTGGCTCAACGGCGATGACCGCTACTTTCCGCTGGCCCTGCAGAGGGCGGCAGAGTGTTTGGCCCGGAACCCGGCGGCCTCGTTCTGTTTTGGTTCCTGTCCCATTGTTGACGCCGGCTCGTCCGAGATCCGGCAGGGGATCACCGGTTTCAAGGAGTTCTTTTTCCCGCTGTCATCCAGGTTTACTTACCAGTGCATCAATTATATTTCCCAGCCGGCCGTGTTTTTCCGCCGCAGCGCCCTGGAGCGGGCAGGGGGGTTGCGGGAAGACCTGCAGGCAGCCTGGGATTATGAATTCATTCTCCGGCTCTGGCGGCTGGGGAGCGGCGTGCGCATCCCGGGCGGGCCGGTGGCCGCCTTTCGCTGGCACGAAGGTTCTATAAGCGGGCTTCATTTCGGGGCGCAATTCAAGGAAGAGTTCCAGGCCGCGGCCCGGGACGCCGGTTGGTTCAGCCCGCAGGCGCTCATTCATTATTTTGTCAGGTGGGGGATCGTGGCCGCTTATTTCGCCATGGCCGGGCTGCGGCGTCTGCGGGCCGGGAGAGTCCGGGACGGGGCAAGGACGCCATGACCGGCCGGTTGCGCATCGGCGTGAACACGCTATTCATGGTCCCCGGAGACGTGGGGGGCTCCGAAACATACCTGCGGCAGTCGCTCCGGGCCATGGCCTCGGCGCACCTGGATGTTTCGCTGCTGCTCTTTACCAGCCGTGACAATCACAACCTCTTGCGGCAGGAGTATGGCCGGTTCCCGAATGTTGAATATCGGCGGCTTGGTTTCAGGGCGGCCAACCGGCCGTTGCGCATTATCCTGGAGCAGCTCTGGCTGCCGGCGGCCGTTTTAGGCAGTGGCGTCGATGTGCTCTGGTCACCCGGCTATACGGCGCCATTGCTGTCAGTCTGTCCGCAGGCCGTGACCATTCATGATCTGCAGTACAAAAGTCACCCCGAAGACCTGAGTTTTCTTGAGCGGCTCACCTTGAATTTCCTGGTCCGTTCGGCCTGCCGTCGATGCAGGGCGGTCATTACCGTGTCCGAATTCGCCCGGCAGGAAATCCTGCGCTACGGTTTTGCCCCGGCGGCCAAGGTCTTCGCCGTTCACGAAGGGGTAGCTGAAGATTTCGCCGCCCCGGACGGCCCGGACCGGCAGGGGCGAAAGAGGGGTCCGGGCGGATTTCAACCCGGGAGGCAGCCTTATCTTCTCTGCGTGGCCCATACCTATCCGCACAAAAATGTCCACCTGCTGGTCGACGCCCTGCGTCTTGCCGGCGAACGGATTCCGCACCACCTGGTTCTGGTCGGCAGCCCCAGGCGCGGCGAGGCGGCCCTGGAGGAAAGCCTGGCCCGTTTCGCCGGGTCCGCTGAAAGGGTCCATCGCCTGCAGGGCCTGAGCCTGGCGCAACTCAAGGACCTGTACCGGGGCGCCGCCTGCTTTGTACTGCCGTCGGCGTACGAAGGTTTCGGCCTGCCTGTTCTGGAAGCCATGATGGCCGGCACGCCGGTGGTCACCACCCGCATGGCCTCGATCCCCGAGGTTGGCGGTCCGCACGCGATTTACCTTGCCGGGCTGACCCCGGAGGACCTGGTCCGGAGTATCATCCAGGTCCTGCACCTGGACCCTGCGGCCAGGCAGGAGCATGTCAGCCGGGCCCGGCAATGGGCCGCATCGTTTACCTGGTCCCGGTCCGCACGGCAGACCATGGAAATCCTGATCCGTCTCGCCCGCCCATAAGGACAATTGCCGCCTTGCATCTGCACCGTTCTCGAACGCTCACGGATACAAGGAAAACCTTTCGGAAAAACAGTTGCACTATCTCCGGCAATATGGTTTAAGTTTTTTAACTTTTAATATTTTGTGAAAGTTTAAAATGAACAGGGCGGAAGTCATAACGCAAGCCAGAACGAGGCTGGTTGAAACAGGTGGTCGTACCTCCCAGGATCTCGGCCTTGGCCGGATTGTCGGCCAGGTGCTTGTGTATCTTTATCTCCAGCCCGGCGAATGTTCCCTTGATGTGCTGGAGGCCGAACTTGGCCTCAGCAAAGCATCGGTCAGTGTTGCCGCCCGCCAGCTTGAGCAGCTGGGCCTGGTCCGGCGGGTCTGGATGAAAGGGGAGAGGAAAAAATATTATCGCAGTGCCGATAATATTGCCAGTGCCCTGCAACAGGGCCTGTTAGCCATCGTGCATCAGAAAATTCAACAGTTCGGGAGCGAGCTTGACGGCACCCTGGAACTCCTTGGCAGTGCTGAAATAGAGCCTGATGAACTCCCGGACCTCACGTTCCTGAAGCAGCGAGTGGGGCGGGCCAAGAAGCTGCAGAAACGGCTTAACCGCATTCTCGGCAATCCCCTGGTCCGGCTTCTTGCGAAAATAAATAAAACGTGACAAGTGGCGGGAGCCACTTGGGCTCAATAGATAATACTCATGAGTAAAGCAAAAGCAGAAAACGAACAGCAATGGGATTTAGTAATCAGGCCAAAGACCGGTTGGTTTGATATAGATCTGCGGGAGCTATGGCACTATCGCGATCTTATCTTTCTGTTTGTCAAGCGTGATTTCGTCACCTTTTACAAACAGACCATCCTGGGGCCGCTCTGGTATATTATTCAACCGCTTTTTACAACGATTGTCTTTACGATTATTTTCGGCAAGGTCGCCAAGATCCCGACCGATAATATTCCGCCCTTTTTATTTTACATGTCCGGCAACGTGGTATGGGCCTATTTCGCATCGTGCCTGGGACGGACTTCCGATACGTTCAACACAAACGCCTCTATTTTCGGCAAGGTCTATTTCCCCCGGCTGACCATGCCCCTGTCCGGGGTTATTGTCAACCTGCTGCAGTTTGCCATTCAACTCGCACTCTATCTCGCTTTCTACTTTTATTTCATGATGAAAGGAGCGCCGATCAGGCCCAATCTCTGGATTCTCGGGCTGCCGGTGCTGTTGCTGCAGATGGCTCTTTTCGGTATGGGGACGGGCATTCTCATCTCATCCCTGACAACCAAATACAAGGACCTCCGGTTTGCCATGAGTTTTGTCGTTCAACTCTGGATGTATGCAACGCCGGTCGTCTATCCGCTGAGCCAGGTTCCGGACTGGCTCCGGCCTTATTATATCCTGAATCCCATGGTTTCAATTGTTGAGAGTTTCCGCTACGCTTTTATCGGGGCCAGTGCCATTCGAGGCAGCGACGTGGTCATCAGCTGGTTGGTAACTCTGGTTGTTCTCTTTGCCGGTGTCATCCTTTTCAGCCGCATTGAAAAGACCTTTATGGATACGGTGTAGTTGTTCTTCGTTGGTCGTTACCGGAGAACAGGAACCTTATTGTAAAATAAAACGAAAAAAAACATGACAACAGTCATTTCAATCGAAAACCTCTGGAAGGAATACCGCCTCGGTGTCATCAGTCACGGAACGCTTATCCATGACCTCCAGTCCTGGTGGGCCAGGGTGCATGGCAAGGAAGATCCCAATACCAAAATAGCGCCGATGCTCAAGGGTCAGGAAAAACAGATCGAGGGTGATCGCTTCTGGGCTCTGCGGGATATCAATCTTGAAGTAAAGGAAGGTGAAGTTTTAGGGATAATCGGCAAGAACGGAGCCGGGAAGTCAACTCTTCTCAAGATTCTCTCCCGGGTTACGGCTCCTACCAGGGGGTGCATAAAAGTCAAAGGCCGCATTGCCAGCCTGCTCGAGG
>VAPM010091131.1_pt1 | contig 17158 bp, 14 predicted proteins | sample 3395091 | NCBI WGS metagenome assembly VAPM01 (sample SAMN08290445, study PRJNA428436) | hydrothermal vent metagenome | isolation source: Deep-sea hydrothermal vent chimney 3 | place: Pacific Ocean: Juan De Fuca Ridge | reverse complement strand
GGGAAAGCCAAAACTCTGTGGCCAAGATCGGCACCACCGGGCGCGGTATCGGTCCCGCCTATGAGGACAAAGTCGGGCGTCGCGCCATCCGGGTGGCAGACCTTGCGGATGACGCCACGCTGGAATTGCGCATGGATCGCGCGCTGGTGCACCACGATGCGCTGCGCCGCGGGTTGGGGCTAGAGCCCATTGACCGTGACGCCCTGCTGGCCAGCCTGCGGGCCATCGCGCCCAGCATTCTGCCCTATGCCGCGCCGGTGTGGAAAATCCTCAATGAAAAACGCAAATCCGGCAAACGGATCCTGTTCGAAGGGGCGCAGGGCGCGCTGCTGGACATCGATTTTGGCACCTATCCGTTTGTCACCTCGTCCAATGTGATCGCCGGTCAGGCGGCCACCGGCTCGGGCATCGGCCCCGGCGGCATTGATTTCGTGCTGGGCATCGTCAAGGCCTATACCACCCGGGTGGGTGAGGGGCCGTTCCCCGCCGAGCTGCACGATGAAAACGGCCAGCGCCTGGGCGAGAGGGGCCATGAATTTGGCACCAATACCGGCCGCAAGCGGCGCTGCGGCTGGTTTGATGCGGTGCTGGTGCGCCAGACCTGCGCGACCTCTGGGATGAACGGCATTGCGCTGACTAAACTGGATGTGCTGGACGGCTTTGAAGAGCTGAAAATCTGCGTCGCCTATGATCTGGACGGTGAGCGGATCGACCATTTGCCCACGGCGGCAGACCGACAGGCCCGGTGCAAGCCGATCTATGAAACAATGCCCGGCTGGTCCCAAAGCACCGAAGGCGCGCGTAGCTGGGCCGAATTACCGGCGGCGGCAATTAAATATGTACGCCACATTGAGGAACTCATCGATTGCCCGGTCGCACTTGTATCTACTTCGCCCGAACGCGAAGATACCATCCTTGTCACAGACCCGTTTGTTGACTGATGGCACTTTCAAACAAATCCCGCCGCCGTTGGTCTTTATTCATCTTGTTGGTGGGCTTGCCAATTTACATTGTTGTCGCAATTAGCGTGGTTAACCTGCTCGGGCGCCCAAACCTGTTGGTGGAATTGTTTATCTATATCGTGCTTGGGATCGTTTGGATATTGCCATTTAAATCTGTGTTTCAGGGCATCGGCAAGGCAGACCCGGATGACAGTAAAAAACGGGAAGAGCAATAGCCCTTCCCGAAATTATTCCGCTTTAAGCTGTTGTTTTTATTCACCAACAGCGCGAGATTGCGGTTGGAAACGTGTGGTTTCGGCAACCGCAAACTGACCACGTTTTAGTTTTTTGATTTTTCCGCGACGTAGCAGTAACCCAAAAGACCGCAATCCTTCTTCGCGTGAAAACTCTTCTTCACGAATAGCCGCAACCGCCTGCATGATCTGCGGGCGAGAAAAATGTTCCTGTCCTTCAACATAGGCGGAATAGGCAGCGGCAGCCTCAAGTAGGTCAGGTAATTCTCTTGCGCCCATTTCTTTCGCAAATTCAGCGAAGGTATTGTTTTCCACGAACATGTTATCGCGCTGATCGGCTTCACTGGCATCCAGCTGATCGTCGTTCAGTGCCAGATTACCGGCGGATACCCGGCGCGGTAAAACAGAAGCGCCATCCAAGGCGACCTCCTGCATTGGCTCATCAACGCGTTGTTCACTGACCAACATCAATGGGGCCTGACGCGCAGTCTTACCGCTTTCCACGGGGCGCTTTGGCTTAACAACCTTTGCCAGATCATCGCGGTACTGGTTTAGGTCTTCTTCCTCATCTTCTTTGCGTTTACGTGACAGGAACCGATCAGCGCGGGTCGCTGCGACTGCTGCCTTGAGATGTGCAATGGCAGAACGGCGGCGTGTGCCTTCGGTTTCTTCCATCTCGTTGTTTGTGACATCCAGAATGCGCGTAACCGAGTCAGCACTGGCTTCTATATCTTGGTTTTCCAGCAGTGCGCGGCCTTCTTTTTCGGCGCGTTCCTCAGCGTCAGCTTTGCGCTGCACTTGTTCCAGATTGGCCATCAATTCGGCTTCATCTTCAGCAGAAAGGGATGAGGTGTTATCCTCTGTATCCTCATAATCTGAATCAGTCAGGGAACTTTCCTGTGCTGCGTCAAAGTCTGAACGACGCATTTTGATTATGCGTGAAATGGTTGAACTGTCAGGGTCATCAGAACCATCGGAGGCGTCATCTTCCGGATCGACATCAGCGGCGTCGCCCATGAATTCAGAAATTGTTTCATCCAGAGCGGGTTCATCGATCTCAGTTTCAGTTACGTCTGCGTCCTCGACACTATCAACTAGTGTTTCTTCACCAGTTGTTTGCAATACATCAGAAACGCTGCCTTCCAGGGTAGGTTCTTCGCTGGCTTGCTGCTCTTCTGCGGCTGTTTCTGCCGGATCAACACTGGCTTCTTCTGATATTTCGGTTTCCTGAAACTCAATGGGCTCAATATTTGTCGGTTCTGTATCGGGTGCTTTTGTATCCGGATAAGCCTGTTCACCCTCATTGGCGTCTTCAAACGCGGCTGAAATTGGGGTGCTGATATAAGCTTCCTCGGTTTCGTCCTCTTCTGTGGCCACTGTATCATGTGAGACGACCGCACGAATGCGGGCAAGTTTTGCTGCCACGCTTTCGGTATCAACCTGGGATGGTTCATTCAGGGCCATTAAATCGGCCGGCTCATCAATAAAAGGGTCTGTAACTGGTGCTTCCTGTGCCGCGACCAATTCTGGCACCGGTGGCATAGCGGTTTCTTCTTCGACCTGTCGCAATCGTATGCCATTGTCTTCTACTTGGCTTACAATATTTTTTTCAACGTCGGATTGTGCGATCCGGTGTAGCATTTCTGCGTCCGGAATTGGCGGCTCCGCGCCAAAATATCTGTCATCCGCTGCAAGGTCCCGAAAATACTCGGCAATACCTCGCATCGTTGAGAACGGATCGTCAAATCCCTCTAACGTGCACGAAAACGTGCCATATGACACCGTTAGGATTTTGCTTGGTCCTACCATAGTTCTTTCGCTTTCTCCCCCGATCCAGCAAGACTGTGTTTACCATCTAATGGTTCACAAATAGGAACGAACCTGCGAAAAGCCCGTGATTTAATTGCGGCTGAATTATGTATTGTTTCCAAACGAAAGGGCAATTGTGGCGTGAAAGATGTCATTGTTCAGACCTCCAAATGCGTAACGCTTGTTGGCGCTGGTGATGCCAGTAAGGGCCAATTAGTTGTTGCACAGCGTTTTGCCCCTTATTTGATTGCCGCTGATGGTGGGGCCCAATTGGTGCTAAATTGTGGCATCACCCCTAAAAAAGTCATTGGCGACTTTGACTCCATAGATAAGCAGGTTTTGGACCAAATTCCAGAATCTAACCGTATTTTCATTGCAGAGCAGGAAAGCACCGATTTTGAAAAATGCCTGCGAACGGTCAGAGCGCCATTGATACTGGGCATTGGTTTTCTGGGTGCGCGCTTGGATCACCAGCTGGCAGCACTTAGCGCGCTCTACCAATGTCGACACAGCCCATGTGTGCTGATCGGGCCGGATGATCTGGTATTTCACCTGGCTGGAAAGCTATCTTTGGATCTTCCGTTGGGTTCGCGAATTTCGTTGTTTCCAATGGCGCCGGTTCGCGGCAATGCAAGCGGGTTAAAATGGCCAATAACGGATCTGTTGCTTTCCCCTGTAGGAAAAACCGCGGTTTCCAATCAGGTAACCATTGGTAAAGTTCATCTGGATATCCCGGAGCCGGGTATACTGGTAATTTTGCCTGTTGCTGCACTTTCTGTTGTGTGTGCGGCATTAAATGCCACAAATTCAATGAATATCTGAAAGCGGCCGACGATGGGTTTGTTTAGTCGATGTCTTTCAAATAGACCTATTATCAACAACAATAAGTCCTCTAAGGGATCAGGCAGGTATTAGAATGCGCTCTTTGCAATACGATCACAGGTCACTTTGTGTCGACCATTGAAGCATTTGAGCTGACCGGCGTTAAGGCTGGTGAACAGACCTGTCTGGCGGCAATTCGCCAAAGTAATTCAACAGACCGACCGGTCAGCCTGTTTTTTTCTGCCGGCGATGATCTGGATATTATCCAGCCCGGTTCCGATACAACAGAAATTGATCGCCGCAGCATTGGCGGCGCGCCGGTTCTGACCTGGAATTTGCCCGACATGGGGCCCGTTCAAGTGTCGGTTGGTCGGAAAATGACTGAAATACCAACCCAGACCGCAAATCATGACGTATTGGCGGGCCTTAATGTCGGGTTGGCGATCAGAAATCTTGAGACGGCGAAAACCACTGCCGATTGGCTGGCTTTTCACAGCACCTATCACGGTATGAACGGCGCGCTTATTGTGAACAGAAACAGAAGCGAAAATTTTGCTGAAAACCTTGCACCGTTGATCGCTGGCCTCAATATTCAGCGCATCATAATACTAACGCCTGACTTTCCGCTTGGTCGTACTGATTTACCCTCCGAAGCGCACCCCTTCAACGCGCCCGATGCCCCCGGCAAAGATCGCATGGCCGTCCCAAAGCCCGCGCCGTGGTATTCGCCTCTTGCAGAACTCAGTATTTATCAGCTTCTGCAGAAACTTTATCTGGCCAGGGCCCGCGCAATCGCAAATTTTGATATATGCGATATTGTGATGCCGGCAGATACCGGCGTATTTGATCAGGCGGTCAATAGTCCGAATGGGGTGGTTACGCTGGCCGGTCGCCATTGTTACCCTTGGCGGTTGCGCCCTAGGGAGCCTGCTTCGTTCGGTGATCATATTTGCGTTCAGTTCGATGTAACAACGGGGCCAAACCGTTGGTGTGTTGCGCCGGGACGCACTGGGCAAAATACCATCTGGCGTATAGCGCGGATTGTTGGGCCCGCTACAAACCGCGAAAACATCCACCCCTTTATGCGCTTCATGGCGCTTAAACATGGGCAGGAGTTTGCAAATAAACTTGTCCCGAAATCCAGCCTTGTGGAAAATCAGCAACTGTTGGATTTGGCCGAAACGACGTTTAGGCATAAGCCGGTTCGGGCCCCGCAGGTCGAACTTCCCAAGGTCAAACCAAATAGCTGCAAAACTGCAATCGTCACGACAATGAAAAATGAGGGGCCATTTATTCTTGAATGGCTGGCTTACCACCGCGTGATTGGTGTGGAAGATTTTCTGATTTACACAAATGACTGTACGGATGGCACCGATACATTTCTCAGTCTGCTTCAAGAAAACGGTTTTGTACAACACCGACTAAATGACTTTCGTGAAACCGGATTGAAACCGCAACACTCGGCACTGCAAGCTGCAAAATCAGAACCAACAATCAGCCGCGCTGACTGGGTGATTTGCATGGATGTGGACGAGTATTTAAATATCAAAACCGGCAACGGTACCCTGACCGACCTCTATATGGTTATGGGGGACGCGAATATGATTTCCTGTACCTGGCGGCTTTTTGGCAATGCAGATATTCATGAATTTAAGGATGCACCTGTCATTCAGCAATTTGATCAATGCGCCCCGGAACTAAGCCGTAAACCCCATCAAGCCTGGGGATTCAAAACCTTGTTTCGTAATATCGGTATCTTCAAGAAACTGGGGGTGCACCGCCCCAAGGGGTTAAATCCACAACATTGGGGCCAGATAAACTGGGTGAATGGTTCAGGTGCCCCATTGCCGCCCCAGATGTATCGCAACGCCTGGCGTTCGACAAAAGACACCTACGGCTATGATATTGTGTCACTTAACCATTATGCGGTGCGTTCCGCAGAAAGTTTCTTGGTCAAGCGTGACCGAGGCAGAGTCAACCATGTCGATCGTGATCAGGGCCTTTCCTATTGGTTCCGTATGAATAACAACACTGAAAATGAAATCTCAATCCAGCGAATGTTGCCACGGCTTAAAGCCGAGATGGATCGAATGCTATCGAACCCGGATATCGCTGCCGCCCACGAAAATTGTGTGGCGCAGCACCGCAAAAAAATCGCTGAACTGAAGCAAACCGAAAATTACGCATCCTTCTTTGAAACCCTGACAGGTGAGCGAATGCAGCGTCTTTCCCGCCTGCATCATTTGTTTGGTGCCAACGTATTTCTGGCGGGGCCCGATTGTATCCCGGATGAAGTGATCAATACCGACCACGCCGCCGGGTATTTTTTTAGCGTTGAAAAACAAGAAGCAAGCCACTAAAAATTGGTAAAAAAAGTACAGGCAATGGTTTTGGACAGAAATGATGAACTTAGGTGGCAATACCTGGCGGAGCATCTTGGATTGGAACGTCAAACCGATGTTGTCGATATTGGTGCAAATCCGTTGGATGATCCGCCCTACAAGAAGCTGTTGAATGCAAGGCTTTGCCGGGTGCATGGTTTTGAGCCCCAGCCAGAAGCATTTGCTGAACTGCAGGAAACAAAATCCCCGTTGGAAACATATTACGAATGCGCTGTCGGGGACGGAAAAGAGCATACTTTGAACATCTATAACCAAAGTGGGCTGTCATCTGTCTTTGATTTGGATTTGGAGAGCATAGAATTTCTGGGCCGCTCCAAAAGAGCAGGTAAGCTGCGCGAACGGGTACCTTTCACGACAATGCGTCTGGACGATATCGAAGGTATAAAAAATATTGACCTGTTAAAAATTGATGTTCAGGGCGCTGAGGCAATGATTTTAGACAATGGCAGAAAAAAGCTGAAAACAGCCGTCGCTGTCGTGACAGAGCTTCGTTTTTTTCCGTTATATTACAAAGAATTACTGCTGGATGCACAGATAACCCGGTTGGCAAAAAGTGACCTGATGTTTCATAAATTCCTGTTTGTCAAAAGTAAAATGATCAATAACTCGCAGTCAGAGCGGCTGCGCCCAAGGATGTTGCGCACCCAGGCAATTGACGGAGATGCGGTATTTATCAAAGATATCCGGAAACCCGATAACGTAAGCAGCGTTCAGTTGCGCCATCTGGCGCTGTTGGCCGATGCAGTTTTTGATAGTTTTGATCTAACTTTGCATTGCATAGATTTACTGGCGGCCAGACGGCAAGTCAGCAACAAGCTTGCCGCAGATTACGTCGATTTACTGCCTGCGGAATTTAAGCGATAGTTATGGCCATAACATCAGACGATACCCAATTTTTTGATCTCGAACTTTCGGGCTTTGTCTTTAATCAGGACAACGCAGAACTGGTGCGCGAACGCCATAACAAAAATACAGAACGTCATCATGATTATGATGCACGATATGATTTCAGAACGTTTATCTACGACTGTTTTTATGAGCCGGAATTATCCGCGGTCACTTTACTTTGCCCGCCTCTGCTAAACTTTCGAAAGCTTCTTTCAAATTTACAGTTTAAAATTGATGGCGAACAGGTCGTTCCCACAACTGTTGAAGATCTGTCGCGCTGCTCGGTAATTACCTTTGATTATCCGAACCAGGCGCCTTTGATGCTCTCACTGTCCCATCCGAATTTCGGGGGCAATCTGGCGATCGGCCGCTCTTTTCTGGAGGACTTTAAAAACACCAACGCACTTTTTACAATTTCCCAGAACAACCGGCTGGAGTGGATACAGGACTGGTTAACTCATTACGTTAAAGCCCATGGCGCCAACGCGGTTATTCTTAGTGACAACAATTCTACAGACTATTCAATGAAAGAACTGGGGGATGCGGTTTGCGCAGTCCCGGGAATTGATAAAGCAGCCATATTAAGAGCGCGATACCCTTTTGGCCCGACGGATGAAAACAGCTATGGCGCTTTGTTCCTGCAACGGGCAACAGCAGAGCTTTGTCGCCGCCGATTTTTGGGGCATGCCCGCGCCGTCGTCAGCGCAGATATAGATGAGCTGTTTCATTCATTCAGCGGCAGCTCAATATTTGATGCAACCGTTGCTTCCCAAGCAGGCTACATCCGGGCCGATGCCAAATGGGTATATGCAATTCCAGATGCTACAGGCTCCCCCCTGCGACATCGCGATCACAAATATATCAGTGCCAACAACAAACCCAAAGCCAACCGGAAATGGTGCGTAGCACCCCAGGGTCCGCAGGCAGGCCGACAATGGCTGACACATTTTCTGGGATCTCGCAAAGACCCGGTCGACCCCGATTTTCGCATGTGGCATTTTCGTCAGGTTAGTACCGGATGGAAACATGATCGCAGTGGCCAGCCAGTTAAAGGGCTGGATACTTATCCGGAACTGGAATTAGCGATGGAAGACTGTTTCGGTCAAACATGAATAAAGATTAAGCACTGGTGGTGATCATATACTGTTGACCTATTCGTGCCGGCCGATTTGTCATTCCCTGATCACGCATCGCATCCAATACAGCTTCTCGGACATGCATCCTGTCGTTGCGTTTCCAGAAAAAGTCGTCCCCGGCAATTATCCCCCCGGGCCGGACTTTTTTAAAAGATAGTTCGATATCCTTTTTCACATAGTCATAGGTGTGGTTGCCATCGATATAAACCCAATCGAAATAGTGGTCGGGATATGATAGCAAAACTTCTGCAGAGAAACCTTTACGGATTTCAACGTTATCAAGATTTCCGTAGAGGCTTGATACATTATCATACATTTCCTGCATGATTTTTGCGTCCTCATGCGATTTATGAGTCCATTCATCTTTGGTTTGCTCCGCAAGCAAATCCCACGGATCAATCAACACTAACTCACTTGGCGCTGTAACGTCCAAAATTGCCGCCGAAAACCCCCCATTCCAGACGCCAATTTCAGCACAGCGTCCGCCTTTGGGCATCATCTCCAGCATCCTCAGACGGTTCTGATGCCGGCCAGGTGCTTTCATGGTAAGCTCTTGCGTCGCCGTGTTGGAACTATGCCTCATTTCAGCGCTTTTCTTCGGTTGAGAAATATCAAGCAATTCCAGTTTGATTTTTTTGTATTCATCTGATGCCAGTAGTTCATCCAGCCGGTTTTTATGGAATGCGATCGCTCCTTCCTGCAAGTGTTTCACAATTGGATCTTTGATCAATCGTTCATACTCCACCTGCATCGCCGGAAGGTGCTTCAGGATAGATTTGTCGCTGGTCCCCCCGCGACACCACCGTTCCCAGTATTGAACTTCCAGGCGGTCTTTCATGAAATTGACGTCGCCGCGGTCGCGTTTCAACAGAAAAGTATCAATTGTTCGAACTGCGTAGTGATTGACCTGAGCAAATTCGTATCCAAATTTTTCCTTAGGGCGACGGGGGTTGAAATCTACGTTCTTCTCGCGCCAACCGGCCCCCCATCTGACTTTTGTTTCATATTTCTCGCCGTAAACCGGTGCATGGCTTCCGATGCGGGTAATTTCAGGAATTGGGCGAAACAGACTTTTGACAAATCGGCCAACGTCGTTTGACCCTGGGGTATCGGGTTCAGCATCAGTCAATGCCTCAAGGGTAAATCCATCTATAAAGCCTTCAATGCTGTTGTTTGAAAATAGTCTCCAGCACACGGGTATGGCTTCAGCATTCGGAAATTGGGCAAGTAATTCTTCTACCCGTCCTTCACCAAGGCGAATATTCAAAAATTCATCAACGTCAGCTGCAAATACCCAATCAGCAGATTTATAAGATGAATGTTGCATGGCAGATTTGTAGGCGGATTTCTGCGGGCCGCGCTTCAGCACCTTGGTGCGCTCGTGGGTAACCTCTCCATTTTGCGCAAGTCGATCTAACAGCAAATCGGTCCCATCGCGACAATCATTGGTATAAATTAGAAATTCGGTGAATCCGATCGCACGGTGATAGGCAATCCACTCCAATAAATAGGGACCCTCATCACGCATGGTGCAAAGGACAAGATAGTTAGATTGACCCATTTTTTCCGCCTGCTTGCTGCGGCCTATGATGCCACTATTTTTCAATATAATCCTTTATCTGCAAAAAATCCGCAATAAGGTAATTCTGGATAGGGACACAGCTTGTTTCCATTTGCAGCGTCGGGTTAATATAGACCCTGATTGAGAACGGAAATTACATCTACATTTCTGCCGCGGACCCATAGCTCAACTGGATAGAGCAGCCGACTTCTAATCGGCAGGTTGAGGGTTCGAGTCCTTCTGGGTCCGCCAAAACAACAGTCAGGTTAGACGACTAGCCGGGGCGGGTTATAAAATTAGGCACCGCCGATTTTGCTGACTGGTCCAGTTTCAAATCCCACGAAAGTGTAATTCGCGGGTTCTTGCCCAGGAAAGGGGTCACCATATGGACAGCCTGCCCTGGGAACAACACCATAGTGCCGGCCTTGATTTCGGGCGCACTAGGCGTCGTCATGTATCCGGCTTGCTGACGGCAGCAGGGTTTCAAACGGGGGTCTGCGAACAGAAACTCCCCCCCCGCAGCTTCTGTTTCGTTCCCCGGGTCAAGCATATATAAAACGCTGGCTATACTGCCAACATGGCTGTGAGGCAGGACAAAATCTCCTTTTTTATAGACACTGCCCCAACTGGCATCGACAATGGCAACGTTTTTATTGAAAACTTTGCGAAACATTGTCAGTGCCCGGTTATTGATCATTTCAGATTCGGGTGTATTCCATTGTTCAATATCGTAAATTTTCACCGCATTGCCGGTATCCGGACCTTCAAAATGGTGAGATAAATTTTTATCTTTCGCGCGCTGTAAAATTGTGGTTCGCAAAGCAGTTGTGAATTCAACCCTCTCTTTAAACCGGGTAACCATGATATCTGTTCCGGCCCATTTGCCAATGTTTTGCCCATTGGGCCAGTCGGATTTATTCATTGTAAACCATCCTCGGAATTGGCTAATTTGGCGTTTCTAACTCTTTACCGGAATATTATTAATCAGTGCACCCCCTGCAAAATGGTTTTCATTCACATAGTCACAGGGTGCTTCCTGCATCTCCAAATGTAGTCCGGTTCCGTTATATGGATGCGCATGGGCAAGGTCTTCGTCAAATTCAATACCCAGACCGGGGCAAGTTGGAGCATGGATGAATCCGTCTTCCCAGATCAGGGAATTCCCAATCAACGCTTGATGGAATTCGCCACCAGTCTGAATCGTTTCAGCCATCAAAAGGTTAGGAATGGACACTGACAGATGGATATTAGCGGCCCATTCAACTGGTCCACAATATAAGTGCGGCGCGATTTGAGCATTGTACACTTCGGCCAGGGCCGCGATTTTCTTGCCTTCCCAAATGCCCCCTGAACGCCCCAGCGCCGGTTGCAGGATCGACGCAGCACCGGCGCGCAGAACCGGGGCAAATTCGGCCTTGGTGGTCAGACGCTCGCCAGTGGCAATGGGGATACTGGTGGCAGCAGCAACACGCGCCATCGCACCAATATTGTCCGGTGGCACCGGTTCTTCAAACCACAGCGGCTGAAACGGTTCCAGCGCGCTGGCCAAACGAATAGCGCCGGATGTGGAAAACTGACCATGGGTGCCGAACAGTAAGTCGGCACGGTCGCCAACGGCCCCACGGATTGCTTTGCAAAACGCCACTGACCGGCTGATGTCTGACAGGGCCGGTTGGTGCCCGCCGCGGATCGTGTAGGGGCCGGCGGGATCGAATTTGATCGCGGTAAAGCCCAGATCGACCATTGCCGCTGCACTTTCGGCAGCCAATTCGGGTGACGTCCAGAAATCATGCATGTCGTGGCCGGGCAGGGGGTACAGATACGTGTAGGACCGGACCCGTTCGTTCATGCACCCGCCCAACAATGCCCACACCGGGCGATCGCGATCCTTGCCCAGAATGTCCCAACAGGCGATCTCAAGCCCGGAAAACGCCCCCATAACTGTCAGGTCCGGCCGCTGGGTGAAGCCGGCGGAATAAGAACGCCGGAACATCAGTTCTATGTTTTCCGGGTTCTCGCCGTCCATATGGCGTGAAAATACGTCTTCAATGACCCGCAACATAACCTTCGGAGCAACCGAAGAAGCATAGACTTCACCATAGCCAACCACACCGGTATTGGTTGTAAGTTTTACAAACATCCAATACCGCCCGCCCCAACCTGGGGCAGGGGGGGCAACAATAAATGTTTCGAGGTTTTGCAACTTCATGTTCTATCCCTCGCGATTTGTTAAAGCCTGAATTGAAACCTATAACGAAGCAAGTAAAATGAATACGGCGCGGTTTATGCAGGATATTACATTCAAAGTTCTTGGCGTCGATGATGGTCCGGTTTTGACCCGGGTACGCGATGGAGTGTTTGATTACCCGATAATCCCGGACCAGGCCGCAGCGTTCTTGGCGTCTGATTTGCATAATATGGTAGTTGCGCTGGACGAAGATCAAATAATCGGAATAGCCAGTGCAGTAACGATGCTACACCCCGACAAAAAGCCAATGGTTTTTATCAACGAGGTCGGTGTCCACGATGATTATTTACGCCGGGGTATTGGCAAACGATTGGCTGAAATGCTGATCGAAGCAGTGAACCCGGCAGGTGATCTGGATGTCTGGCTGGCGACAGAAAATGACAATATGGCCGCCCGTGCACTGTATCGGTCGCTCAATGCCCGCGAAACTCAGGGCATTGTTGTTTATGACTGGGGAAAAGCAATGGATCCTGATTAGTCCGGTCTGATCACGTAACCATCGCCGATCATTGTGAAAAGTTTCTAAAACCCGGCCAACTGGTTTCTCCGATTATGAAGAAACTGTGGTTACCTTCCTATTAATCGAATACGATAACGTTGCGCCGGGTCGCCCCTGACTTGGTATCGGATATTGCTTCGTTGATCTGATCCAGCCGCCAGCGCCCGGAAACCAGCTCATCCAGTTTCAACCGCTTCTGTTGGTACAAATCAACCAACCATGGGATATCGCGTTGCAAAACAACATCCCCCATTTTGGTCCCCAAAAGCCGCTGACCCAAGGCGGCAACCACCACCGGTTCGTAGTTTGACGTTGCGCCGGAATGTGGCATTCCAACCATTATCAATTTGCCCCGTGGCGCCAGGTAATGGGGCGCGTCATTATAGGCAGGGATTGCACCTACGGTAACGAATACCGCATCCGCGCCCCGACCGGCAATTTCATGTGCTGATCGCCATGGTTTTGGCCCCCTGACCAACACCCCATCGGTTGCACCAAATTCCTTGGCTACGGCTAGTTTTTCGGGCGTCATATCAACGGCGATGATCCGTGCTGCACCAGCAATTCGAGCACCTTGTATAGCGTTCAACCCGACACCGCCTGCACCGATCACCACCACAATTTGACCTGGGCGCACGCCTGCCGTGTTCACCACAGCCCCAACACCGGTGATCACGCCGCAAGACAACAGGCTGGCCGCGTCCTTGGGCATGTTGGAAGGAATGTCAGCGATCTGGGATTGATGAACAACGACTTTTTCTGCAAATGCTCCAATGGCCATCCCCTGTTCAAGTGGGGCGCCGATTGCAGTCGTTAGTGGGGCCATTTCCGGCGCATCACTGCAATAGGCCGGCGCACCCGAAGTGCAGGTTGAACAGTCACCGCAAGAGCGCACAAGGGTTGCAATAACGCTGTCGCCAATTTTGCAGCCAGAAACGCCCAAACCCACGGCACTGACGACACCGGCTGCCTCATGACCATAAATGGCGGGCAGGGTGCCGCCCCAGCCACCTTCTGCATAGGAAATATCCGAATGGCATATGGCACAAGCCCGAAGTGTAATTTCAATTTCACCAGAACCGGGCGGCCGCAATTTAACTTCTTCAATCACCAATGGTTTCCCAAATTCGTGACAAACCGCGGCTTTGATGACTGACATGAATATCCCCTTCTTTACTGCAATTTGCAGCCAGAACTAATCTGGTTCAACCTGGTAGTCGACATTTGGGTGCCGGTTTCCAGCCCTCAACTTTTAGGTTTTGGCGCTATAAAGATAGCAATTGAAACCAATATCAGAACTGCAGACAGAACAAACGGCGCTCCGGGCAGATATATCGGGGCACCTTCGCTGGTAAAATACCAGAAAATACGGGTCATCAACAGCGGCGCTAAAATAATCGCAATAGCATTAATACTGGTCAGTGCACCCTGTAGCTCTCCCTGTTGATCATCGCTGGCAGAACGAGACATGATCCCTTGCATTGCCGGTCCTGCCATTGATCCCAATGCAGTCAACGGGGTGAACAAGAGGGCAAGAATTCCATTGGTTACAAAGGCCAGAAAAATAAATGCTACAATGTCGATCGACAGGCCAAGAATGACCGTGTTGCGTTCACCGAAAACCCTTAGAATGGGTTTCATTAACACCCCCTGAACAATCGCGATGCCAATACCAAAGACCGCCAGTGACACCCCGATCATCCCCGGTCCCCAGCCAAACCGGGCTTGACCAAAATAGGCCCAGATGGCCGGGTAAACGAAAAACGCGACACCGTAAATAAACGTGATCAGCAATAGCCGACCCAAACCGGGCAATCTGCCAATGTGTTTGAATGCCCCAAATGGGTTGGCACGGCGCCACTCAAACGGACGCCTGATCCTGTCTGTCACTGTCTCTGGCAGCACAAAATATCCGAAAACCATATTTGTGAAAGCCAGAGCCGCGGCAGCGTAGAATGGTGCGCGGGTGCCGTATTCGGCCAAAAGCCCACCCATTAACGGCCCAAGGACAAACCCGATGCCAAATGCTGCACCGATCAGCCCGAAATTCGCTGATTTTTCTTCGGGTTTTGAAATGTCAGCCATATAGGCACTGGCTGTGGATTGGGTGGCGGCGGTGATACCACCAACGATCCGCCCAACCATCAGCAACCAGATTGACCCGGCTACTGCCATCACCAGATAGTCCAGCGTCATCACAAAAAGCGCGACCAACAACACCGGTCGTCGCCCCCAGCGATCCGAAATATTGCCCAATGTTGGTCCGAAAATAAACTGCATAACGGCAAATGCGGTGGCCATGATGCCGCCCCAGATTGCCGCGTTACCCAGATCCTGCCCGCTGACTTCCTGAATAAGATCCGGCATCACCGGCATAATCAAACCGATACCCATGGAATCGATTACCACGGTGATAAGAATAAAAATTACCGGCAATCTCGGGTTCATCTGGGACTCTCAGCTAGGCGTACTCCAGCGGTATATGTTGCATAACCCAGGATACAATCAATTGTTGAGACGGGTTGCGATACTAGGCAGTTGGCCGCAATCCCAGAATGCCCCGTGCCTGCTGCCAGCTCGCCACGTTACGTTCATGCTTTTCACAAAGTTCAGCCGCCCGTGCCACCAGTGCCGCATTGGATGGTGCCAGAGTTTCCCGGTCCAGCCGCATGTTGTCCTCAAGTCCGGTACGGGTGTGCCCGCCTGCCGCGATCGACCACTCATTGACGGTGATCTGATTGGGTCCGATGCCCGCAGCACACCAAACCGCGTCAGGCGCCAAACGCGACAGGGTTTTTATATAAAAATCAAAAATATCTTTATCCGCGGGCATGGCGTTTTTTACCCCCATGACGAACTGAACATAAAGCGGCCCCTGCAAACGACCATCCGCCTGCAAGCGGGTCGCCTGTACAATATGTGACAGGTCAAACGCCTCAATCTCCGGCTTTACATCATGTGCAATCATCTCACTGGCCAGCCAGCTGACCAGATCAGGCGGGTTTTCATATACCCGGGTTGGAAAGTTGTTTGACCCCACCGAAAGTGACGCCATATCCGGGCGCAGCGACAACATGCCACCGCGCTCTTTCCCGGCACCGGATCGTCCGCCGGTGGAAAGCTGGATGATCATCCCCGGGCAATGCTTTTTTATCCCTGCCATCAAGGCTGCAAACCTTTCGGGGTCAGAACTGGGGGTCTCATCTTCATTGCGCACATGGCAATGGGCAATGGACGCCCCGGCTTCAAACGCTGCCTGGGTGCTTTCAATTTGCTCCGAAACTGTAATCGGTACTGCCGGGTTATTAATTTTGCGCGGCACCGAGCCGGTAATGGCAACGCAGATGATACAGGGGTTGGTCATTTCAGTCCTTACAGGCGCAATAGAATTTCTACCAGTTCTTCGGGCCGGGTCAGTTGCGGTACATGACCACTATCCATTGAAAAAACTTCATCGCAAGGGCTATTTTCCAGCATCATCTGCTGCAATTTGGGTGTAACGGTTCGGTCCTGATTGCACTTGATGTAAGTACGCCGCACGCAGCCGAATTTCTCAGGGCTTAGTTTGATTTGATCGGTCTGCGGGCGATTTGGCTGGTGGTTTAAAACACCCAACCCCCGTATCCGTTGTTCGGGCGAAGCATCCTGAAACAGAATGTCAGCTGCTTGCTCGGGGATCAGCTCGGTGGCCCCTGCTAGGCCAGCCGGGCGAATTGCATCACGAATTCCTGCTTCAGTTTGCTGCCTGATCAAATCAAGCAGCGATTGCCCGTCTCTGGGCAAAAAAGCTGCAACAAATACCAGTGTTCTGACCTTTCCGGGCAGGCGCTCTGCCGCGTCAGAAATTGCCATCCCGCCCATGGAATGCCCGACCAACAAAGCGGGTTTCAGATCACTCAGAATTTTAGCGATATGTTGCCCGTACTGGGCCAGCCCAACATCTGCCGGCGGCGTCCTGTCACTTCCATGTGCCGGCAAATTGACAACGACAACTTCGCGCCCGCCAGCCCGCAGCAGGGTTGCAACCCTGCGCCATGTTTGCCCGTTGCTCCAGGCACCATGGACCAGAACAATGGGTGCATCGGGCTGCAGGTTTTCTATCCGTTCAATTTGAAATGCGCGATGATCTGACCATGGTCCGAAGCCAGCTTATTATACGGTGCTTCCGGGTGCGAACCATCGGTCAGGTGGTCATTCAATACGCTGAAATACTCCATCGAACCTATATTGCCGGTGTGTTCCGCCAGAAAATGCCGCGACATCAGGATCTGATCAATGCTTTCAAACACGCCGCCAAAGGCCGAAGTATACACCATGTCCCGCAGGGATTTTCGCACAAACTGTTTCTCGGCTGAATGTAAGCGCACCGCTTCAATGCTCTCACGGATTGCTTCTGCATCCTCACGGGAATAGCGCTGGTTTGCCTTTGTCGCATCATGGCGGCGCATCCAGGAATAATTCTTAAACGGGGTTTCCCCGGTGATGATCTCACTGGATACCGCGTGCTCGCCATCGTTGAAATCTCCCAGCACAAGCACTGGCCTGCCCTCGGCCAGTTCGTCCAGAATAAACCCGCGCAAAACCCACGCTTCGGCCAT
>VAPM010045583.1_pt1 | contig 17175 bp, 13 predicted proteins | sample 3395091 | NCBI WGS metagenome assembly VAPM01 (sample SAMN08290445, study PRJNA428436) | hydrothermal vent metagenome | isolation source: Deep-sea hydrothermal vent chimney 3 | place: Pacific Ocean: Juan De Fuca Ridge | reverse complement strand
AAGGGAATCTATGACATTTGATACATGCCGGCAATGCGGAACATGCTGCCGGAAAGGCGGCCCGGTTCTGCATTATGAGGATATGGCACTCTGTGAAAACAATATTCTGACCATTAAACATTTACTTACCATCCGAGAGGAGGAACCGGTATTCTCCCCCCTGAGCACCAATATTGAACCAGCCCCCCAGGAGCTTATCAAATTAAGCGGGGTGAATGGAACCTGGACATGCCTCTTCTTTCAGGAAGATGACCAAACCTGCGGTATATACCGGAATCGCCCTTTAGAGTGTCGAGCCCTGAAATGCTGGGACACCGAAGAGTTAGAGCGGATTATCTACCGGCAGACCTTAAGCCGCCGGGACATCATCGCCCCTGATCACCCGATCTGGCCCCTGCTTGAATGGCATGATGAACACTGCCGGTATGGAGAATTAAACGATCCGGCCCTCCAAAAGACAGGAATGGAGGGCCGAATCACGACAATAATTAATGATGATTTATCTGTCCGCCAACAGGCGCTGAAGATGTTTAACCTGAATCTGGCCGAGGAATTGTTTTATTTCGGCCGGCCGATGTTCAAGGCCCTCCCCGCCTCCGGCCTGGCCGTGAGGCCGGATGACCGGGGCGGGCTCATAGTTTATCATAAAGAGGTATAGCCGATTTCACTATGCTGACTGAGATCAAGACCAAGCACCTCATCCTCTTCATCAACCCGCAGTCCGCCGGTTAACAGGCCGACAATCTTCAAGATAACCCAGGTACAAAACGCGGAGTAGACGATTACCGCCACCACTCCCACCGCCTGGACAAAAAACTGATGGGGATTACCGAAGAACAGACCGTTCGCCCCGCCGGGATTGGCCAGGGTAGAGGCAAAAAGACCGGTGGCCAGAGCCCCCCAGACACCGCCAACTCCATGGACACCAACCACATCCAGGGCGTCATCATAACCGAGCCGTGACTTGGCCAGCACCGCGCCGTAACAAAGCGCCCCGGCGACCAGGCCGATAATTACCGCGGACACCGGCCCCACAAAACCGGCAGCCGGGGTTATGGCTACCAGACCAGCCAGAGCCCCGGACACCGCCCCGAGAGTAGTGGGCTTGCCTTGAACCAGCCATTCGACAATCAGCCATGATAAAACCGCCGCGCCGGTGGCCACCTGGGTGGTAAAAAGAGCCAGGGTGGCAATCTTCCCGGCCGAAAGAGCAGAACCAGCGTTAAAACCGAACCAGCCAAACCAGAGCAGCCCGGCCCCCAGGACGGTCATGGGCAGGTTATGGGGATGAAAAGATTCCTTTCCCCAGCCCCGCCGCCGGCCGAGCATAATGCAGGCCACCAGAGCCGCGACCCCGGAATTTATATGAATTACCGTGCCGCCGGCAAAATCCAGCGCCCCCATCTTCCCAAGCCAGCCGCCGCCCCATACCCAGTGACAGACCGGCAGATAAACAATACTCGACCACAACACTATAAAGAACAGATAGGCGCTGAACTTCATCCTCTCAGCAATGGCCCCGGAAATCAGAGCAGGCGTTATAATGGCAAACATAAGCTGAAAGGCGCAGAATAACAAATCAGGTATTTTATCGGCATAGGGCCCGGGATTTAATCCCACACCATGCAGACCTATATATTTCAGGCCGCCGATAAAACCACCGACATCCGGCCCAAAGGACAGGGAGTAACCATAAAACACCCAGATCACAGAAACCACACCAAGACAGACAATACTGTGCATAATTGTTCCCATGACGTTCTTCGGACGCACCAGCCCGCCATAAAAAAGGGCCAGCCCCGGCGTCATAAGCATCACCATGGCGGTGGCAATTAACATAAAAGCAATATCACCAGTATTCATTTTTTTAACACCTCATTTTGAAATTTTTAAAATCTATTAGCGACATTTTACAGTTGGCCCAATTCAATACACTATTCGTGCCATAAAACAAAAAACACCATAACTAATTGTTATTAATTACTAAATAATTATATTCAAATAATTTCATCCGCCAAACATACCAACTTTAATGTAAAAAAAACCAACTAAAATAACAAAAATGTATATTTATTGCAATGGCAGTATAATAACCAGTCATATATTATCAAAACAGCCCGCTTTAAATTATGGCAATAATAACACTGCTCTTACTTTCTCACTGCAGACGCACATTAAATACTTGCTTTGATAGTTAAGAATAACCTAAAATACTTACACGTTTTACATAACTTTTACAAAAAACAACGGAGACAGACATGAGATTCAACGATATATCTATAAAATTAAAAGGGCTTATTATTTCCGTTTTTGCAATCATCATCATCTTTTTTTCAGCGTTAAGCCTTTTCAATTCCATTCACGGAGTCAACACAAACTGGGACAGATATCATAACGAAGCCGTATTCCGTTTGCGGCAGTTAGGGGAAATAAAATCTCAATTCGGTTATGGTGGTTTCATTCATAATTTCAAAAATTTTGTCCTGCGTGGACAACAGAAATATATTGACCGCTTTAACAATAATAAGACAATTATGTTCACGGCAATCGCCAATTTAAAGAGATTACACCTTTCGGCACAAGAGGAAGAGGCGGTTCAGAAAATTGAAGGAGTAGCAACGGAGTACGTTAAAAATATTGCCATAGCGGCCCGATTGGTCAAAGAAGGCAAAACACCACGTGAAATAGATCACCTGGTTAAAATTAATGATTCTCCGGCATTTCAGGGATTTCAAGTTATTAAGACAGCAATAAACGCCTTGGAAGCTGAACATTCATCAGCCATGCAGAAAAACATCAAATCATTATCCTCCACAGTTATAATCTCATTCACAAGTTTCGTAATTATTCTTGTCATCCTCGCCTGGCTGTTATTTAATATTACCCAGCGCTTACGCCAGATAGAAAAATTCACCAAACTCCTGGGCCAGGGTGATTTTACGGCCCAGATTGCCCTCGACAGTAAAGATGAAGTGGGCTCCATGGCCAAAAACCTGAATGCCGCGATTAATAGTCTGAACAAGATGTTCGCTAAAAATATTTCCACATCCAACTCTCTGGCCTCAGCCTCATCTGAACAGGCATCAACCTTGGAAAATACCGCCTCCGCCCTGGAAGAAATTAATTCTATGACCAGACAAAACGCCTCCAATGTCGCCGAGGCAAACAGCCTCACCAAAGAGGTGGAAAAAGCGGTAGACAAGGCCCATACATCCATGGACAATACCACTAACTCCATGACGGAAATCATAGACTCCAGCCAGGAGACATCTAAAATTATAAAAACTATTGACGAAATTGCTTTCCAGACTAATCTTCTGGCCTTAAATGCCGCTGTTGAAGCGGCCAGAGCCGGAGAGGCCGGAGCAGGATTCGCGGTGGTCGCCGAGGAGGTAAGAAGCCTCGCCATGCGCTCGGCGGAAGCGGCCCGTAACACATCTCAAATCATTGAAGGCACGATTCACAAAGTACAGGAAGGCGCCAGACTCGTAAACAGCGCCAATGAAGACTTTAACATAGTGCAGAATAATGTTACCAAAGTAACCGGCCTGATAAACGAGATAGACCACGCCTCCGAGGAACAGGCTGTTGGTATTGAAGAGCTTAACAAAGCAGTTGCAGAAATGGACTCAGTGACCCAGCAAAATGCGGACAGCGCCGAGGACTTGGCTTCTTCCATGTCAATGTTTAAAGTAAGTGGAGTTGTTATCACACCACCTGAACATACTCAACCTCACTCTGCCGCCAGATTAAATATCCAGAGACCTACGTCGGCAGCAAAACCGAAAGAGGTTATCCCTATGGATACGGATGATGACTTTGAGGACTTTTAGGACTTTTAGGAATATGTCCCCAGTTTCTTTCACCCGGCAGTCCCGATAATAACAATGACGAGAAACAAAGAAATAAACTATCCACGCACCTGGTCATACCGGGTTATCGGCCCGGACAGGGGCTTAGTCAAAACAGCGGTACTTGAGATATTTTGCGATTTGAGCTACAGCCTGAAGCCTGGCAACGCCAGCCGCACCGGCAAATATCATAGCTGGGGAGTCAGCGTAGAGGTTAAAAATCAGGCTCAGCGTGATACCCTTTTTCAGCGTCTAAGCTCCCATCCCGATATAAAGGTAGTAATTTGAAGATCCGGCAGGGCGTAATCCATACCTGCCGTTTTTCAAACTGGCCCGAAAGTGTCAGACAGTTGTTAAACGGGGCCGGGCTTACTGCGCTGCTTGTCGACCAAAAATCAGTAATTCTAAAACCCAATCTGGTTGAGGTCTTTCCACCGCCCATCACCACCCCGGTGGAGCTCATCGCCGCCATTATTGATTTCCTGCGCGAGTTCAATCCCGGCCTTGATATAACAGTTGCCGAGGGGTCAGGCTCGCTGGCCTATGAAACCAGCCATACCTTTAAGGCCCTGGGCTACAGCGCCATGGCGGCGGAAAAAGGCATCCGGCTTATTGATCTTAATCAGGCCCCCTGCCGCCGTCTCGTCAACCCCCAATGCCGCCGCTGGCCGGAAATGTACCTGCCGGAAATACTCTTCAATTCCTTCCTTATTTCCGTCCCGGTTTTAAAGGCCCATACCCTGGCCCAGGTCACGCTGACAATGAAAAACATGATGGGTGCCCCGCCGCCGAAACATTATCAACAGAAGGGACATTGGAAAAAAGCCGCCTTCCATCAGGATATAAATGCCGCCATATTTGACTTAAACCGCTACCGCACGCCTGATTACACCATTCTTGACGCCACGGTGGGTATGCGGGAGGCCCATTTGAAGGGGCCGCACTGCGATCCGCCCCATCTGACTCTCGCCGCCTCCGGCGATCCGGTGGCCATTGATGCCTACGGAGCGGGACTGCTTAAAAGGGACTGGCAGAGAATCGGTTATATAATGGCTGCCCATGAGGTATTGGGGCAGGCTGAACCACTTGAAATAATTGAATTATGGTAACTATCCACCAGCACTCCATCTTCGTCCGTTCGGGACTTCTCGAATATCAAGGTATGCTTCAAAATACCGAATCAACGAACCTGGAGCACTGCTGAACAGTTACAGTTCGGTGGTTATTGTTACTTTTAAACATCACACTGAATAGTTACGAATTATGAATAATACAAACAGTATCCATACCGAGACAGAGCGCTGGCAGCCCTATGTGGAGATGTTTATCAAGGCCTCTAATCTGGGACTGCGCCTGAGCGGCCTGCCAGACCCGCATGAAAGGAGGACAGTCGGCCGCCGTCCCGTCGAGACCAACAATGGCCGGAGATCAAAGGTAGTAATCTGCGCCCCGCATCCCGATGATGAGACTCTGTGCGGGGCTCTTGCCCTGCGCCTTAAGCAGGAGCAGGGAGCTGAGGTTACCTGCCTGGCCCTGACCCTGGGCAGTAATCAGACCCGTAAACAGGAACGGTTAACCGAGCTTAAAGCAGCCTGCCGGTTACTCGGCTTTAAATGGCAGCTGGCTGCCAGTCCCCTTGGCCTCGACAATATTACCCCTGCCGACCGCCGACAGACGGAATGGCAGGGGAAGGTCAAAAGAACCGCGGTTAGTCTCAGCCGCTTAGCCCCTGACATCGTCATCATACCTCACGCCGGCGACCGCCATCCAACTCATGAGGGCTGTCATCACCTCATTATGGATGCCCTTATGAGCAGAAACCGCGAACGGCGGATAACCATAGTGGAAACGGAATTCTGGCAGCCCATGACAGCCCCCAACCTCCTTGTCGGCCTCTCAACACATGACCTGACCATCATGCTGGCCGCCCTCACTAAGCACCGGGGCGAAATAAAAAGAAACCCCTACCACTTAACCCAGGCCCCGCGGCTCATGGATAATGTCCGTCGGGGACGGGAGATATTGGGAATAGAGGTGAAGGAACCGGATTTTTTGTTCGGTGAATTATACCGCATGAATTTCCTGGAAATTGATGGTAAAATAAGACCATCGTTGCCCTGTATATGCGGCTTACAACATCTTTGTCTAAAAGAGAACTATGAGCAAGAGGAAGACAGACAGCAAAAGCGCCTTTGAACTTTTTCCGGAGGTGATGAGCGGGATCAAACAACCGGAGGCCAAGGCCCGGCCAAAAGCAAAAGTGCCGCCCATAACCAGGCCAGAACCAGCCCCCATGCCGCCTGGAAAGGTATCTCCTCCCCAGGCCCCCGATTTAGGCTGGCTGCAAAAGGACGAGCGCCGGAGAAAAAGAATATCAGCCGGAGCAGCCGCCCTGCTGTTAATGCCCGACGATCAATATAGATCCATGGCGATAGAGATGATAGGCACCATGGGTTATAATATCTGGACTATAAAATCACTGCCACAGGCGATCTCCAGGGCCGCGCAATGCCAGATAATTATTGTCGATACCGAGATCATCGGCAGCCCTGAACAATCGGCCCTGCACCAGAAAATAATTAATCTGCCCATGACCGTAAGGCGTTATATCTATTACGCCATAATCGGCCCGGAGTTCCATACCCTCTATGACCTGGAAGCCTTGGCCTTAAGCGCCAATCTGGTAATCAACCACCGCGACCTGCCCTCCCTTAAAACTATTCTCACCAAGGGTCTGCGCGGCAATGAAGAGCTCTTCGCTCCCCTGACCCAGACCCAAAGACAGCACAATACCGCCCCCGTCAGCAAAGATCTGCCCGGTTCAGGTTAGAACGGCAGAATTTCAGCGGCCAGGTCATCCTCAAATATATTCATTTTGGCGATATCCCATTTTTCCGCCTCCTCATACCGGGCGATACTGTCTTTCGTATGAGATAAATCAAGATCATGCACCGGGAGGGGCAGCCCCCTTTTATCATCATAAAAAATGCGGACAACAGGCTTAATAACATTCTCGGTGGAACCAATAACCACTGCTATTCTGCCGCTCTCCAGTTTAACACAGGTTCCTAAGGGATAAACCCCGATGGAGCGAATAAATTTATAGGCCAGTTCCTTATTAAATTCCTCTCCGCTGCCTTCGTAGATTTTACGCAGCCCTTCTACCCGGTCAATCCCCTTTTTATAGCAGCGGTCAGAGGTTAAGGCATCGTAAACATCGGCAATAGCGGCCAGCTGAGAGCAGAAGAGTATCCGCTCTCCCTTTAAACCGTGGGGGTAACCGCTGCCGTTATAACGCTCATGATGATGAAGGGCGATGTCATAGGCCTCGGAGGGCAAACCCTGACTGCCGGCAAGAATATCAGCGGAATAGGCGGCATGACGGCGCATTTCCTGGAACTCTTCAACAGTTAATTTACCTGGTTTATTCAATATTTTCCGTTTAATCCTGGTCTTGCCGATATCGTGAAAGAGAGCGCCAATGGCCAGGGCCATGCTCTCGTCATGATTCATCCTGTAAAAATTGCAATAATTCAGGATATAGGCCCCGACGCTGATGGAATGCATGAGGGTATATTCATCCTTCCGCCTTATCCTGGTCAACAGTACCAGGGCATCACGATTACGGACAATGGACTGATCCATCTTCTCAATGAGCTGATGAGCCTCCTCAACCTCCACCGGCTGCCCCTGCCGGGCCTCACACATGGCCTTGTCAATAATACTGACAGCCTGTTTCTTGATGTTGCGGGCCACAGCCAGCTCCTCACGCAGAGGAATATTACTCAAGGTCTCCGGTTCCTCCGCGGCCAGCCTGTGAAGGGCGTGGTCGGTATCAAGATGCAGCTCTATCGGCGCCCGTGCCTCTTTTTTGGTATCCAGCCCCCTTTCTGTATCTATATAAACCTCCTTGATTCCCCAGGAGGTCATAATATCAATCAGCTTCTGAGAGTTAATCATGGTTGGTTCGAGAATAAGATTCCCGGTCTGCCATGTACAGTCAAAATCATGGATATAAATTCCGGGCCGTAATTGAGAGACCTTGACCTTTTTGATCATAAACTCTCCTGAATTAAGTTAATTAAACCGTAACTGTTCAGCAGTCCTCCAGCCATTTACCTAAGGCCTTGATAATCTTCTCGGCCTGATCACGGCTGGAGATATTAAACTTGCTCTTGGGTATATACTCACCATTACGTTTTTGATAGCGCCTGATGGTATAACGATCCGGCCCATACTCCTCCTTCTTGCGATCCCATTGCTGATAACGATAGATAAGGGTAGCCCAGGCCCCCTTTGTGAGAATTTCCTTATCAAGCTCCTTGACGATCACAATGTCGTCCTCTTCATAATTTATAGTCAGTTCATCAACAGTAGAGGCCATATTTTCTCCCATTTAAAAAATTAAGATGTAACTATTCAGGGCAGGTTATCCGCCTTAGCTAAATAGTTACCTAAAATTCTGATATTTCATCCATCTTTCTTCCGCTCCAACTCTTCCCAGCGCTCATAAAGCCTGTCCACCTTTTCCTGAGCCTCCCGCACCTTGAGGCAGCAGGCGGCCAAATCCTCCGCCTTACTCTGAATTTCAGGCAGCTCCAGACTGGCCTGGCAGGCGCTAAGATTTTCTTCGGCCTCGGCAATTGAATCTTCAATTACCTTAAGCTCCAATTCTTCACCCAGAGTCAGTTTTTTCCCAGCCTGTTTAGCGCTAACGGCTTGAACCGCCTGGACGTTTTTTGTTTTAGGCAGCTTTTCCGCCTTCTTGCCCCTCTGAACCGCTGCCAGCCATTGGCTGTAATCGGCATAGGTCTCTACTCCGCCCCAGCCGTCAAAACCAATAATATAATCCGCCAGCGAATCCAGCAGAAAACGATCATGGCTGACCAGAATAACAGCCCCGGCAAATTCCGCCAGCCCCTCTTCAAGAACCTCGAGAGAAGGAATATCCAGATCATTGGTGGGCTCATCCAGCATCAGAATATCAGCGGGCTGCCGCATAAGCTGAGCCAGAAGAATACGGGCCTGTTCGCCGCCGGACAGACGACTCACCGGCAGTTCAAGTTGATCACTGCGGAACAGAAAGCGGCGGGCCCAGGAGACAACATGCACCGCCCGGCCCTGATAAATTACAGAATCGCCCTCCGGAGCCAGAGCCCGGCGCAGGGTCTGGTGCTGATCCAGTTCCTGGCGTTTCTGATCAAAGAGAACAATCCGCAGACCGTCCACCATCTTGATAGTTCCGGCATCAGGCGGCAGGCGGCCGGCAAGAATCTGGATCAGGGTACTCTTGCCCGAACCATTATTCCCCAGAATGCCCATACAGCTTCCGGGGGTTAATTCAATATTCAGTTTATCAAAAATCCGCTGTCCGGCAAATGATTTTGCCAGTTTATGGGCAGAAAGTAATATTTTACTCCGCCGTTTAGTCCCTTCAAACCCCAGGGCCATTTTAGCGCCAGTATTGTTGCGGCGTTTAACCTCATCCACCTCCCGGCGCAGGCTGCCGGCGGCCTCAATACGATAACGGGCCTTGGTGGCGCGGGCCTTGGGGCCCCGGGACAGCCAGGCCGTCTCCCGGCGTAAACGGTTGCTCAAAGCGGCCTCGTTCTTCTCCTGGGCAGTCAGCAGCTCTGCCTTGCGGCGCAGAAAATCAACATAGCTGCCCTCAACCCGAAGATAACCTCCGGTATAGGCCTGGCTGAGTTCAACAATTCGATTCGTCACGTTATTCAGAAAATAACGGTCATGACTGATGAGAATAAAGGCGAAGGAGGCCCGGGCCAGAATTTTTTCAAGCCAGAGAATTCCCGCCATATCAAGATGATTGGTGGGCTCATCCAAAAGAAGGAGATCAGGCTGCTGAATAAGAGCCCGGCCAATGGCCAAGCGCTTACGCCAACCGCCGGACAGATCTCCCACCGGCTGTTCCATGTCAAAAAGACCACATTGACCAGCCATCTGCCGCGCCCTGGCATAGACAGCGGCCTCATCCAATCCCGCCTCTCCCTCCATCACGGTCAGCAGGCATTCCTCAACGCTCTGCTCTAAAGGTAAATCGTCCGCCTGGCTCAAATAGACCTGGCGGCTGTTTTTATTGACAAAGATCTGACCGCTGTCCACCTCCTCAAGACCGGCAAATATCTTGAGGAGAGTGGATTTTCCCGCTCCGTTGGGACCGATAAGCCCCAGACGTTCACCCGCCGAAACCCCCATACTGATTTCAGAAAAGAGATGCTGAACGCCAAATGACTTGCTGATTGCCTGACAAGATAGTAAATGTGCCATAAAAAACAGGCGTTAGACGCCCCGAACCCCATAAATTGGCCAAAATAATGATTAATCCAGCCCAGTATATTAAAAAAATATTCGTCACCGAAGAATGCGCCGAACTGCCTTACGCCCGCCAGATTATCGAGAGAGCGAAGCTGCCCGTTGAAATCATAAAAGACCACCGCCTCCCCGGTTTTAATTCAGGAGATCAATACCATTTTCAATTAACCAATGGCAAGCGCAATTTATTATTATGCCGTAATCAAGGCCATTTTTTTAAACCCTGTCCCGGCACCAGGGAATATCAATGCTGTGAATATCAGGTCATAAATATCGGCATGAACTGCCCCATGGACTGCGTTTACTGCATCCTCCAGGCCTATCTGAACAACCCCTGGCTGACCTTTTTTGTCAATATTGATGACATGCTGACTGAACTCGAAGAGGCCGTTAATGAGGCCGGCCCCAGACGTTTCTGGCGCATCGGCACCGGTGAATTCACCGATTCCATGGCCCTTGACCAGTGGACTGGCTTAAGTGAAATTTTGACCAGCTTCACCGCCCGGCACCCCAATACCATTCTGGAGTTAAAAACCAAAAGCGCCATGATTGAGAATCTGGCGAATCTCGACCACCAGGGCCGGACAATTACAGCCTGGTCGCTGAACAGCCCGGAGATCATGAAAAAAGAGGAACTGCGCACCGCCACCCTTGATGAACGACTGACGGCGGCAGCCCGATGCGCCCAATGGGGCTACAAACTGGCCTTTCATTTTGACCCCATAATATACCATCCCGGCTGGCGGGCAGGCTACGCCGAGACCATAAAACGTTTATTTGCCGCCGTACCGGCCGACAAAATCGCCTGGATCAGCATGGGTGCCCTGCGCTTCCTGCCCGGCTTACGGCAGATAACTGCCGACCGTTTCCCGCAATCACGTTTCATGGCCGAGGAGTTTATCATGGGACTGGACGGTAAATGCCGATATTTCCGAGACTTACGGGTAGAAATGTACAGACATATTTACAAGTTGCTACGGAGGGAGGCCGACCGGAACACCTGTATATATTTCTGTATGGAGAGCAATGAAATATGGCAGGAGATTATGGGCTTCCGGCCGGCGGACCAAGGCGGCCTGCCGGCCATGTTGGAGCAGACGGTTCAGCGCGGAGCGTAATAGCCGCCCACACAGCCCCTGGGCGAGAGTACCAGCTGCCAGACCTGATTTTTACGGGCCCGGAAGGAACCGGCGCAAGAGAGGAGGTAATATTTCCACATTCGGTAAAAACGCTCATTATATTTTCCGCCCCGTATTTCCGGCCAGGCCTGGTCAAATTTTTTAAACCAATGCATGAGGGTCGTATCGTAATCCGCCCCGAAATTATGCCAGTCCTCAATAACAAAAAGTTTTTCCACGGCAATGCTGATCTGTTTGGCCGAGGGCAGCATGGAGTTGGGGAAAATATAACGGTCAATCCACTTGTCGGTGGTGCAGGTAGAATGATTATTGCCAATGGTATGGAGCAAAGCCAGACCGTTTTCAGGTAACAGGCGGTGGATAGTCTCCATAAAAATCCGATAATTTTTATAGCCGACATGCTCAAACATCCCCAAAGACACTACTCGGTCAAAGGTACCACTAAGTTTACGGTAATCCAGCATCTTAATGGTCACCGGCAGTTCTCGGCACAATTCCTTGGCGTAAGCCGCCTGTTCCTTAGAGATTGTGATACCCACGACCTCAACACCATACCTCTCAGCAGCATAGGCAGCCATACCGCCCCAGCCGCAGCCTATATCAAGAAGCCGCATACCTGGTTTCAGGTCAAGCTTACGACAGACCAAATCTAATTTGGCCTCCTGGGCCTCATCCAGGGTCTGGGCGTGCCGCCAATAGGCGCAGCTGTAAATCATCCGTTTATCCAGCATCCGGCGATAAAAATCATTACCAATATCGTAATGAGTCCTGCCCACCTCCAGGGATCTGGACAAACTTTGATGATTGAGCAACCGGGCCTCAATAACCGCGCAGCCGTCCTTCCAGGTTACCACCCGCTCGGCCAGTCCGGCCCGTAAGACCCGGAAAAAGAACTCATCAAGGACTGGGCTGTCCCACCAGCCATCCATATAGCCCTCGCCCAGTCCAAGAGATCCCTGAGCAAAAATTCTGGCATAGACAGAGGAATTATAGACTTGAAAATCATAGGGCCGAGTGCCGTTGACATTAACCCCGGCCCTCAATAAAAGCCGTTCAAGACGCAGGCGAAGGGGTCTATGATCCTGACAGGTCGACCGCGCAGAGGTATGCGGCACACAGGATGCTGGAGACGGGGATGGATGAAAAAAATGTTCTGTAAAGTTCATGGCCAACACCTTAAAACATTGTAACTGTTTAGATGTGCCCGAGATGTGGTTGGTAATGCTGTCCAGCAGATAAGCGAACAAAGTGAGACTTCGATACATACGTATGCTGGGCGGCATTATCAGCCGCAGATTGGGGTGCAGCTAAATAGTTACAAAACATTTAAATTTTCAAGGAAACACAGCGTTGGGACAGGACTTTATACCTGTTCCTGAACCTCATGACATACTCTATGTCTATTTTACTAACGCGAATAAAAAAAATTGGCAAGAAAGAAATATAGTTCATCAGGCAAACCACAGAGCCCGACTTGAGATTAGAGCTATTTTATGGTATGTGAATAACTTAAATTTTTCAGCAGCTATTCAGCTGCATTTCAGAATTTGAAGCAGCCTGCGACTATGTCGTACAATTACCATTTTTTCTTATAATAAAAAACAAAAAATCTCCAATTCAGGTTAAGAGCAAAACAGATCGGATTGAACCCGCATCAGCCTGGAACCAATTATAATAAGTGAGGTAAAAATGAAGAAGATAGCGATTCTAGCCGGTGACGGTATCGGCCCGGAGGTTATGAGTGAGGCCTTAAAGGTACTAAAGGCGGTGAGCGCTGAATTTTCTCTGCCCATGCAATACGAACAGGCCGACGTCGGGGGCCTGGCTATTGACAATCACGGTCAGGCCCTGCCGCCAGCCACCCTTAGCCTCTGCCGGAACAGCGATGCCGTACTCTTTGGTTCAGTGGGCGGCCCCAAATGGGAGTCTCTGCCGCCGGATCAGCAGCCGGAACGGGCGGCCCTGCTTCCCCTGCGTAAAGAGTTGGAGCTCTTCTGCAACCTGCGGCCGGCCAGGGTCTTTAAATCAATGGCAGCGGCCTGCCCCCTGCGGGCCGACATCGCCGCCAGGGGCTTCGATATCCTCTGCGTCCGCGAGCTCACCGGCGGTATTTATTTCGGCCGGCCCAAGGGCCGGGAAGGCAGCGGCCCGGCGGAAAAGGCTTACGACACCTTAGTTTACAGCCGCCGTGAAATCGAACGTATCGCCCACAAGGCCTTTATGGCCGCCAGAGGACGCCGCAAGCTTGTAACCTCGGTTGACAAGGCCAACGTCCTCACCTCCATGGTCTTATGGCGCGAGGTAGTGATGGAGGTGGCCGGGGAGTACGAGGATGTCGAGCTGAACCATATTTACGTGGACAACGCCACCATGCAGCTCATCAAGGATCCCTCTCAGTTTGATGTCATGCTCTGCGGAAATATGTTCGGCGATATAATCTCCGATGAATGCGCCATGATGACCGGTTCCATGGGTCTTCTGGCCTCGGCCAGTTTAAATGAATCAGGCTTTGGGCTTTTTGAGCCGGCGGGCGGTTCAGCCCCTGACATAGCCGGCAAGGGCATTGCCAACCCCATCGCCCAGATCCTCTCAGCGGCCATGATGCTGCGCTACAGCCTTGGCGCTCCCCAGGCCGCCGATGCCATTGAACAGGCGGTGAATAATGTCCTTGATGCCGGTATTCACACCCCCGACATAGCCATTGACAAGTCCCGAACCGTAGACACGGCAGCCATGGGTGATGCCATTGTCCAGGCTCTCGGCAAATAAGGCGGAGGGGCGGGAGCCGGAAAATATTACCATCAGGAACCGGGCCCGCGCCTTTATAACTGACTTCCAGGCCGGCAGGAGGCCTGATTATGAATTACTGACCAGATTATGCCGCCTGGCCGCCAGGGATGACGAGCAGGCGGATGATGCCGTCTGCGGTATTTTCTGCGGTATCATTGAGCCGCTCTGCGATGATTTTTCCAGGGCCGGGGTCGAGATCGGCAATGAGGTTCTGACCCGCATAATCGCCTTTGTGCGCCAGACCCCCCAGGGCCGGGAGTTAGACCGTCTGCTTACGGAGCGTGGATTTCATCGTCCAGAGGATATCATAAAACGCTACAAGAGCATCAGCCGCCCCAGGATATTAAGCCGGGAGCGTAAAAAAGCGGCGCGCAAGGTTATTGTCCTCTCCAGGGTAACAACCGGGGCGGATATCGCCATCACCAGCGTTATAGTCCACCGCCTGCGCCGCTCACTTCCCAGGGCGGAGATTATCCTCATCGGCCCCCGGCACCTGCCGTCTCTGTTCCCGGAACTTGATAACTGCCGCACCATACCTTTCGTTTATAAAAACGGCGGCAGACTTTTTGAGAAGATGACCTCCTGGCCGCCCCTGCTTAAAATTATTGGGATGGAGACCGAAAACGACCCCGAGGACGCTGTCCTGCTCTTTGATCCGGACAGCCGCCTGACTCAACTCGGTCTCCTGCCATTGCTGGATGATGCTTCAACCTGTTATTTTCCCTCCCGCTCATGGCAGCCCGGCCCGGGAGAATCAGGGTGCTTATCGTCCCTGACCAGCCAATGGCTCAACCGGCTTTTAGACGAAAGGCAAGAGATACCGCCCTACCTTGTCCTCCACAACGAGGGGCATGGCTATAACACCTTTTGCCAGGGGCTGAAGGCCAGGGGCTGCAAGTTTATCATGGTCATTAATCTCGGGGTGGGGAACAACCCCTGCAAGAAGATATCCCGCTGGTTTGAAGATCAACTGATAATGAAGCTGGTTCGGGAGCCGGGTACTATCCTTATTCTGGATCGCGGCCACGGCAGAAAGGAGAGCAGCCAGACAGATGCGATCCTGGCCCTGGCCCGCAAAAACGGCGTAAAAACCGACAGTCTGACGGCAGAAGACATCACCGCTGCCGCTCCTTCATTTAACAGCGGCATTCTGGCCTTTGACGGTTCCATTGATGCCCTGGGTAAAATGATCTGCGCCGCTGACTGCTTTGTGGGTTACGATTCCTGCGGTCAGCATCTGGCCGCCGCCACCGGTACTCCAGCGGTTATAATCTTTGCCGGCGCCCCGTCCGCCCGTTTTATTGAACGCTGGGCGCCGGCGGCCGGGAACAACATAACCATAGAGATAAAACCGGAGCAAACCAGCAAAGACGATCAACAATCATTAATTACCACAGTCTGCGACAAGATACGGGGAATTAAACATCTGTCGTAACTGTTTAGCTGCACCCAATCCGGAGTTTCGCAAGCTCGCTTACCTGCGGCTGATAATGCCGTCCAGCAGATAAGCGAACAAAGTGAGACTTCGATACATACGTATGCTGGACGGCATTATCCAACCACATCTCGGGCACATCTAAATAGTTACCATCTGTTAATATGATGGTCTCGTAAGGTAATAATGTAATTCATACCGATCCGCCTCTAATATTTTAAAGAGCCCAAAATGAACCATAATGAAAAACAATGAAAAATAAAATTCTGGCAAATATCGACGCCCCGGCCCTGCGCCGGGCTCTGAAGTCCTTTAACAATCTTCGTGTTCTGGTGCTTGGCGATCTTATTATCGATCATTTTATCTGGGGGGAGGTCTCCCGCATATCGCCGGAAGCCCCGGTGCCGGTGGTAAATGTCACCCATGACGATCTGCTGCTCGGCGGTTCCGCCAATGTTTTGAATAATATCTACGCCCTGGGCGGTGAGGCCGTTATCTGCGGTGCCATTGGCCGGGATGAGATGGGCGGCCGTATGCTGGCCCTGCTCCATGACCTCTCGTCTGACCCAGGCGGAATTATCCGCCTCAGCGGCCGCCCAACCACCGTCAAGACCAGAATTATCGCCCGCAATCAGCAGGTGGTACGCTTTGATCACGAAGACAGCAGCCCCGTTAACGGCTCTCATCTTGAGGCGATAAAAAAGTTTATTACCGCCCATATCGCCGATTTTCAGGCGGTGGTGGTCTCTGATTACAATAAGGGCATGATCAGCCCGCAGTTAATGGATTTTCTGCGCCTCTGCCTGCGGGATCATCCGGATATCCCTCTGATTATCGACCCCAAGCCCAATCTGCCCCAGCGCTTTACGGGGGCCTCCATTATCACTCCCAACCATCATGAGGCCGAACAGTTAACCGGAATCAGCATCGTTGATGAAGCCTCCCTGGAAGAGGCGGGCCAGAAATTGCTGGCCCAGCTTGATCTTGAGGCGGTACTAATCACCAGGGGCGAGGCCGGAATGGGCCTGGTGGAACGGCATAAGCCCACCATCACCATCCCCACCGTCGCCCGGGAGGTCTTCGATGTCACCGGAGCCGGAGATACGGTAATTGCCACTCTGGCCCTGGGGACTGCCGCTGGTCTGCCTTACGCGGCGGCCGCCGCCCTGGCCAACTTCGCGGCCGGGATTGTGGTGGGCAAGGTAGGTACGGCCACTGTGAGCCGGCAGGAACTAATGGAGGTGATTAAATGAGCCCCATGAGCATGACCGCCTTTGGCCGGGGAGAATTTCAAGGCCGCCGGCAGTGGACCGTGGAAATCCGCACCGTAAACCATCGTTTCTGCGATATCAGCATCAAAATTCCACGCCGTTACGCCATGTTAGAGGATAAAATCAAGAAAACGGCCGCTCCGCTCCTCTCCAGGGGACACATTGAGGTCGTCATAAACTATAATCCCGGCAAAACGGAAGATATAACCCTGCGCACCAACCGGCCTCTGGCCAGGGCCTATTATCAGTCTCTGCTCACCCTGAACCAGGATCTGGGGCGGCAGGAGTCCCCCGATTTGCGGCTTATTGCCCAATACCCCGGCATTATCACTGAGGCCGAGCCGGAAGAGGATCTT
>VAPM010108856.1_pt1 | contig 17190 bp, 17 predicted proteins | sample 3395091 | NCBI WGS metagenome assembly VAPM01 (sample SAMN08290445, study PRJNA428436) | hydrothermal vent metagenome | isolation source: Deep-sea hydrothermal vent chimney 3 | place: Pacific Ocean: Juan De Fuca Ridge | reverse complement strand
AGTTTTTTTTCTTCGTGTAATAAAGCTACTGACCTAATAGCAGGCAATTGCTCTGCTAATTGGACAACAGAAGTAACTGATGAATTTTCTGCATTGGGTACAACTAGTGCTGCTTATGGTAATGACCAAAGCGCCGCAAATTGTACAGCTTATAAAGCTGCAATGAAAAAATATATTGATGCTTTAAAGTCATTATCATCTTGTACTTTGATAGTCGGAGCAAGCAAGACTGCTTTTAACGAAGCTTTAAAAGAAGCAGAAGATGATATAAAAACGCTTTGCTAATTATGTTGAAAGATGATTGCAATGGTATTACACAGGATGATGACCATTTACAATAATTATTAATAGACGACCTTTATATAAATTAACTATAGTTTATAGACAATACTGGCATTCAGATTTTATTCTGAATGCCAGTATTTTTTAATAAAATACCCGCAATTATTAAAAATCAATATTTATAAAACTTAAAAGAGAATAGTTCCTCGCAAAATTATTGACCTACATCCTTTTGCAAAAGTGTCTCCACTGGTGACACTTTTGCGTCTGCAAGCATAGTTCGTTCAAAATAACTACTTTCAATTTGACACTTCAACTCTCTTTTGCAGATAATAGAATGTAATACTGTTTTTCTTCAATGGATGTCGCACAATGCGCTCTTCCGGCAATTGATAATTGTAATCTGTATTCACAGTTGATTTTTTATTTAGCAAATCTGAAAAATATCGACATTACTCTACTGTGGTATTTGGGTTTGATTGAATAATCAGCTCTCTCTGGCCAAGTCCACGAGTCATGAATAGGCCAAAATTTTTTATTCGATGCCAAACATCAGGAAATTAAACCCACTGGTGGGATTAAAAACTTCACTAAGTTTGCAATGATGAAGGTAGAGATTATTAAATACACACTAAATTTTAAGTTTGAAGCAGGGACTTCCCGTGGTACAATGACATCGAAAGACAGCTACTTTATCAAGCTTTACGATCAGGCAAATCCTGCGATATTTGGAATTGGTGAGTGCAGTCCTTTGGTTGGGTTAAGCCCTGATTTAGGAGGTGACCTGTCTTTGGCAATGCAACATGCCATAAAATCCATATCACAAATTGATAACCTCAATTTGAACCACATATATGATATAATTCCCAGTGCCTATCCGGCGCTTCAATTTGCTTTTGAAACGGCCATTTTAGATTTACAAAGTGGAGGAAGAAGGATTTTGTTTAACAATGATTTTACGCTTTCTAAAAGTACCATTCCCATCAATGGCTTGGTATGGATGGGTGATAAGTCAACCATGCTGCAAAGAATTAAAGATAAAATAGCTGAGGGGTTCAATACCATAAAAATAAAAATAGGGGCCATCAATTTTGATGATGAGCTGGATTTAATAAAGCATATCAGAAATGAATATTCAAAAGACAGGATAACGATAAGATTAGATGCCAATGGTGCTTTTCGCCCAGAGGAGGCCCTGGGTATTTTGGATAGTTTGGAGAAATTTGATATCCACTCCATTGAGCAACCGATCATGGCAGGTAACAGGAAAGCCATGAAAAAATTATGTAGTCAATCTCCAATACCCATAGCCTTAGATGAAGAGTTAATTGGGGTAGGTGAGAGGAAAGAAAAAATACAATTGTTGGAAAATATCAAACCGGCGTTTATCATTATAAAACCAACTTTACTTGGTGGTTTGGAGAAAAGTAAGGGATGGATTGAACTGGCAAAAGACAGATCAATTGCTTGGTGGATAACTTCTGCCCTGGAGTCAAACATTGGTCTAAATGCCATAGCCCAGTTTACTGCCAACTATAATATTGACATGCCCCAAGGGCTGGGTACTGGACAATTATTTCATAATAACATCCAGTCGCCTTTGTGTATCGATCGGGGATATCTTAATTATGATAGGAGGGAAGGTTGGGATATTTTGGCCTTAGGTTGAGATAGTAATTATTTATTAATACCCAGAAAAAGACTATTATTTTTCACCTGCCAAGTGCAGATATTCCATAAAAATAGCCGCGATGGCTTCTCTAATTTTTAGCTCGGTGAGGGGTTCATTTTTTTTCAAAGAACCAGTGCCCACACCATGCCAAATGATTTTTTCTTTTTTGATATCTATGATATCAATAATTATTGAAGATTCTTTCTTTGATTGATCTCTGGGCTGATCATATCGATTATTATATCCTCCATACCTGCGGTTATAATTATAAGAATTGTGGTCGTAGGGATATAAGTTATTGTCATTTACAATTTCAATTGTGTTTTTTGTGTTGCCCTGGATTTTTATCATCAAATCAGCATCCTGAATGCTTTTATAACCACGAGATTTCATTTCTTCAGCTACAGCATCAAACAATACTTTTTGCACATTTTCGCTAAAGGCAAAGTTAGATGCAGGGATATTTTCAGGATTGTAGAACTTAAACGAATTGTAATTCTTGAAATCTCCCGGGAATGGTGAGTCAGATTGTATCTTGAATTGTGGACTACAAGAAAAACATGTGATCAAAAAAATCAATGTTATATATTTCATTTACTATAAATAAATATGGATTAAAACTCAATAATTAAAATAACGTAAGATCGATATCAATATTAGAAATCATAATTGAAATATTGAATCCGGATTTGCGTACCTTTTTTACAGCTTGGGAATGGTCATTAAAATACAAATCGCTAATAGAATCGATCAAGTACTGAGGCAAATATATAATCCCTCATCATTTCGATGGCCTTAGTTTCATTATCAGAAAAGTTTCCCGCAGTGGTTACGACAACCATTTCGAGATGAGGTATAATAAATATATGTTGTCCGCCATCACCCCATGCGAAAAAAATATCATTTTTTACTAGTGCCCTAACAGCATCTGCTCTATAGGAAAATTTCCACCAAAAATAGCCGTAATTATAATACCCTGAAATGCTTGCCTTGGTTCTTGATGATCTATTATTCCAATTGTCATCAAAAATTTTCTGATCTTCCCATAAACCGTTTTTTAAATACAATTGTCCGATTTTGGCCATATCCATGGGTCGCATATGCAATCCCCATGAGGCATTGACATAATTGCCGGATATTTGCTCCCATTTCCAGCTTTCAATTTTCAATGGATCAAAAAGTTTTTCTTTGGCATATTGCTCCAATTCTATCCCAGTTAGTTTTTGAATGATAGGAGCCATTAAAATTCCATTACCACTATTAAAATTAAATTTATCTCCGGGCTCTCTTATCATTGGAGAAGCAAGAATGTTTTCGATCCAGTCATCACTTTTGGTCATTGCGTAGGCATCATTTTTTTCATCACCAAAAGGGTAAGTCCATTCGTCCCACCAAAGCCCTGAGGTATTTGACATTAAATGACCAATTTCTATTTTGTCTTTTTGAGGGACGTTTTCGAAATATTGGACGTATTCAGGAAATAAATCTATAATCTTAGTATGATGGTTTATGGAGCTGTCTTCAGACAGCATTATTCCCACAAGGGCAGAAACGACGCTTTGAGTTGTGGCACCGATGGCATGCAAATCATCTCTTTGATTATCGGCGTAGTAATTTTCAAAAACAATTTTATCGTTTCTTAAAATCAATAAGCTAAGAATTTCGCCAAACGTGCCTTTTTTAATTTCACTATTTAGCTCATTTAGTTTATCGGTATCAAAATTTTCAAATCTTGGTTGGCTATAATCCAAAAAACTATCTGGACCTGGATTGTCAATTTTGCAAGAAGAAAATAAACAAGCTATAATCAATATGGATATTATATATTTCACTGCATTAAATTTAGCAATCTGATTTTAAGTATTATATCGCCCTTCAGACCATAGTAATCATTTGATTCAAAACCGACAAGTTCGATATCTCCTGTAACGATATATCCCGCATTTACCTGAAAAGAGAATATCTTGCTGATCTGCCAATCTACTCCTACAAAGATATTATAAATGAAGATATGATCTGTGAAGGTGTCACTTGCATCATTATTTGGAACCCAGGATACTTCTCCATATTGAACGCCAATTCCGGCCAAGGGTCTGATTTTTGAATTGAAAAATAAATATTGAGCTTGAATGCCAATATTTGACTGTTCATATTTATGTGATGATGGGAAGATGATTTGTCTATTAAAATTATCAATGCCTTTAAAGTAGGATATATTTAGCTCCAATTTATTGCTGTACTTAAGTCCTATTCCGATTCCAACAAATGTAGCCCAGGTATTTGCAAATTGATTGCTGCTGAACATAGGTGCTACAAACATATCTAAAGTGTTGCTTTTTTTTATTAAATCGCTGTCGGTGGAGGTTTCACTATTATCCTGAGCTTGGAGTAAAAAGCTATTAAATATCAGAAGAAGAATTATTCCGCTTTTCAATTCATTAACAATTAAGTGAATATTAAAATTAATGAAAAAGTATGGATTATTGATAACCTTTTTAGAAACTGTCTATAAACTATCCCCGCCAAGGTTTTGCGACTTTACAAACTTTGTTCAGCTTAATATTGACTTGAAAACATCGTCACATCAAAGGTAGACATTCCATTGAACGGTGCGAGGTATTGAAAGGCCGTGTCGCCCAAAATATTGCTCATATATTTGTATTTATCCCAACTTAAATAGTAATTGAAGTATATTAAATGATTTAGTATGAGCAAAATTATCAAATGTTATATCGTTGGATTCTTGATGTTAATGATAACTTCAGAAATATCCGGACAAAAACCAGGCTATGATGTGGTAGTTTACGGAGCTACAGCAAGCGGGGTGATGGCATCAATTGCAGCTGCAGAGGAAGGAATGAATGTGTTGTTGATCGAACCTGGACAGAATGTTGGTGGAATGGTTACCGGTGGACTTTCACACACAGATTATGGTGACCGGACTGTCATTGGTGGATTGGCCTTAAAATTTTATCAAAAAATAGCTGAATACTATCAGGCACAGCTTTTTTATTGGCGAGGATCTGAACCTCATATTGGAGAAAAAATTATGTTGGATTGGCTAAAAAAATCTGGCGTAGAAATTCTTTTCAACAAGCGAATTAACAAAGTTGCCAAAGAAGGAACTTCAATTCGCAGTATCATACTTACAGATGGCACCGAAATAGCAGGAAAAATATTTATTGATGCTGGATATGAAGGTGACTTGATGTCGAGGTCTGGAGTATCTTACACCTGGGGCAGGGAAGGCCAAATGGAGTACAACGAATCCTGGGCAGGCCGGCAATCTATCATGCAAACCAGCCACCAGATTGATGCAAAAATCAATCCTTTTAAAAATGAAAAGGAAAAAGACTTGTTGCCACTGATTAACCCAAGACCTATGGCGGGAATTGGAATGCAGGATAAAGGTATTCAATCGTATTGTTTCCGACTGATCGCAACCAACAGAAAAGAAAACATGATCCCCTGGACAATACCACCTAATTACAACTCTGAGACATACGAATTGGCACGAAGGTATTATGTTGCAAAACCCAATGGTTCTTCTCTTATTGGATTTCGGGTTACTTTACCCAATGGAAAGTCCGACATCAATTCCTCAGCTGGGATTTCTACCAATTTATTGGACGGATCAAGCTGGGAATATCCTGAAGCAGATTACGAAAAGCGGGATAGTATTTGGCAATGGCACAGAGACTATACACTTGGTTTGGCCTGGTTTCTATCCACTGACCCTGTTGTTCCGGAGCGTGTCAGATCTTATATGAAAACTTTTGGTTTGTGCAAAGATGAATATTTAGATAATGATCATTTCCCACATCAATTGTACGTTAGGATAGCTCGTCGAATGAAAGGAGCATATTTTATGACCCAGCACGATCTGATGAACGATTCACTAAAGTACGATGCAATAGGCATGGGAGCTTATAATATTGATGTCAGGGAAGTCCAGCGAAATTATACTTATATAAGCCGCTTTCCGGATATGAAGTACGAAGTTTACAACGAAGGATATTTATCTATTCCCGTAGCACAATATCAAATTCCATACCGCTCTCTCGTGCCCAAATTTGCCGAATGCAGAAATCTACTTGTTCCAGTTTGCATTTCAGGGAGTGCTCTTGCTTTGGCTTCCATCAGGATGGAACCGCAATATATGATTATGGGGCAATCGGCTGGTGTAGCGGCTTCCATGGCTGTGAAATCGGGTCGTTCCGTACAACAAATCGACGTGTATGAATTACAGGAAAAACTAAAAGCAGAGGGACAGGTGCTTTCCTTGGAGAATAATCCTTATGGTCTCTGGAATACTGAGGAATCTATCGTAATTGACAACCAGATGAAAGGATTCACTGCATTCAGTGGCAATTGGCACGTAGAAGAAACGATTCATCCCGAACGCTACGAAATGAATTTTAGGTATCTTCCAGCAGGACGAAATGGCGTATTCGAATACCATCCCTATTTATTCCAAACAGGAAATTATGACATCTACCTATGGCATCCCTCTTCGCCGGAATACACTTCCAATGTCACTGTTAAAGCCTATCATACCCAAGGACAGACAACTGTACAGGTTAATCAGCAAAAAACAGGAGGGCAATGGACTAAAATAGGTCGCTTTCATTTCGAAAAAGGACAAGGATTGCGATTGGCCATTGAAGCAAAAAATTTAATGAAAATTGCTATTGCCGATGCTGTGAAATTTGAATTGGTGAAATAGGTTAATAAATAGAGATTACTTCTACCTTTCAACTTATTCATTCTCTTTGTCCCACTCGAAGTGGGATGAATTATTAGAGGTTTTCAGCAATATAACACTTCGTGAAATTGTTAATTATACAGCTGAATATCAGCCCATTAACATCAAGCCTAATTGCTACGATTATGGCTTGGTATATATCTACATATAAATCACTTTTATGTAAATGGTGGTATCGGTTTTTAACAGAAAGCTTGCTTTGCTAAAATTTGGCCTATTTGTGATGCCAATAGATTGATAATTTGAAAAACCTATGCCTTCTTTCGGCAGCACAAAACCAGTATCAATTTTACCGTTTTCATTTTCATCGTGCAAAATGTTTACGGCATATTTTCCTTTCGGCAAATCTTTAAAGATTACCGATGATGCATTTCCTATGATCGCACCTTTCAGCATCCTATAATGTTTTGTGTAGTGCTTATCCGGAATAGTGCCATCTTCGTTGTACAGGGCAAATTGCACTTTTCCTGTCTCATTACGCAATTCGCTTACCTTTATCGTTAGAGAAAAGCTATCGTTATTATTAACATAAGTAAAGGCCGAGATAAAAAAAGCGAACAAGAAAATTATGAATATTTTAGGCATGTTAACGGTTTTTAAAGTCATGGAACTGGGCGCTCAGGTTCTTTTTTTGTAACTCAAGGTGGCCAGGGTAAGCACCACACCGGCAAAGACTGCCATAATCGCAAAGTCCATTTGAATATCTGCAAAGGTGCTTCCTTTGAGCAAGATCGCCCTAATCACTTTGATGTAATAGGCAATGGGATTGATCAATGTGAGCTTCTGTGCCCATTGTGGCATATTTTCTATCGGGGTAAACAAGCCGCTCATTAAAATAAATATGACTATAAAAAACCATGACAAGAACATTGCCTGTTGCTGGGTGTCGGTAAGGGTAGAAATCCACAAGCCTATACCTAAAATCACCAACATATAAATGGAAGAATAAGCATAGAGCAATGGCAAACTGCCGTTGATGGGGATATCAAAGATGATTTTTCCAATAAGTAGTCCAAAGGTCAATTCAAATAAGGCGATCACCCAGAAAGGTAGGAGCTTGCCGATCAGAAAATATATTTTATTGATCGGCGTCACGTTGATTTGTTCAATGGTGCCAATTTCCTTTTCTCGCACGATGTTCATGGCCGACAAAAACATCCCCACCATGGTAATGAGCAACGCCAATATTCCGGGCACCATCAGGTTTTTGTACGCCATCTCTTCATTGAACCAATACCGTGATTCTACAGTGACTGGTAATGCAGGCATATTGGGCAGCCCATTCCATTCTTGTGCAATAGTGTTGCTAAAACCATAAATAATACCGTTGGCGTAGCTGTACGACAAGGTGGCTGCCTGTCCGTCGATGCTGTTGACATCCAGCATCAAAGAGGCGTTTTTTTCCTTTTGTAGTTTTTCAGCAAAGCCCTGAGGTATGCGCACCATCAGGGTTGCCCTGTTGTGATCGAGTGCCTCCATGCCTTCCTTGAAATTGGCCACCGCTCCTATGTTATGAAAATATTTGGAGGCATCAAATTGTGCCATCAGCCTTTCAGAGGTCTGTGAGCGGTCGTTATCTATGTACACATAATTTATATTTTCCAATTCGAAATCAGCAGCAAAGGTCAGGATGACCAACTGTACAACCGGCAATGCAAATATAATGGGCAGCATGGCCTTGTTTCTGAAAATTTGCAGAAACTCTTTTTGTAGTAAATATTTTAATATTCTCATTGCAAGCGGATGTTATAGTTTTTAATGCTTAACCCGATCAGTCCAAGGGTCATGCCTATCAAAACAAGCGTCTCTTTCCATACATAAGCCAATCCAACGCCCTTGAGCATAATGTCTTTGATGATGATGAGAAACCACTTGGCGGGAATCACATTGCTAATGATCTGCAAAGGCATGGGCATACTCGAAATCGGAAAAATGAATCCAGATAGCAAAATTGTGGGCAACATGAGCCCAAACAAGGAAAGCATCAGCGCCGTTTGCTGGGTTTCAGAAACGGTGGATATCAATACGCCAAGGCTCAGGGCAGTGATGATGAACAGCAGGCTTTCGAGCAAGAGCAACACGATGCTTCCGTTGATCGGGACATCGAAAATGAGGTAGGCCATCAACAGAATGAAGGCGGCATTTAAGATTGACAGTATGATAAAGGGCACTAATTTACCAATGATAATGGTTACGGGTTTCAATGGCGAGACATACAATATTTCTATGGTTCCCAATTCTTTTTCTCGGGTGATAGAAATAGATGATAACATCGCAGACACCAACATTAATATGATGGTAATGACCCCCGGCACAAACATCGAAACGCTTTTCAGCTCGGGGTTGTAATGCCAACGCACTTCGCTATTGACGGTTTCTATCTTTGTTCCTCCTCCTACATGCCCCTTCATCCAGGTCATGATAATGCCGTTGGCACTGTTGGTTAAGATGCTGGCCAGATTAGGATCCGATCCATCGGCGACCAATTGAATTTTTGCTTCGCCACGGATAAATTTTTGCTCGAAATCGGATGGGATAACAACAATAATTTTTGCTTTACTTTTTCTGAATGCATCCATCATTTCATCCTTGGAGTGAACAGATGCTGTCAAATTGAAAAAATCGGAAGACACCAATTTATCCACCAATTGATTTGAAAATTGTCCTGGAGATTGATTATAAATTGCCATATCGGCATTAGATACTTCGGTGGTGATGGCGTAACCAAATAGCATCAGCTGTGCCAGTGGCATTCCGAATAATACCAGCAGCGTTCGTTTATCGCGAAAAATATGGTAAAACTCCTTTTTTATAAATGCTATAAATTCTTTCATACTTAGTAATTTAATGAGAGAATGAATGAATGCTAAAATGGGTAAATGCCTCAATAAAAAAATGAGGTGCCTTGTATTGCAGTTTCATCATCATTGATCTTTTGTTTATAACTTCTACCACTTCAATCTCCTTTCCTTGTACTGCGCACAGCCATGTGCAGAAAAACATCATTCATCGTTGGCTTATTGTATTTTTTCATGAGTCCTTGTGGGGTATCAAAATCACGCATTTCACCATCTACCATGATCGATACCCGGTTGCAATACTCGGCTTCTTCAAGGTAGTGCGTGGTCACAAAAACGGTAATGCCACTGTCTGCCGCTTTGTAGATCATGTTCCAGAACTGCCTTCGCGTAATCGGATCGACGCCACTTGTGGGTTCGTCAAGAAATACGATACCTGGATTATGAATGATGGCGATAGAAAAAGCTAACTTTTGCTTCCATCCCAATGGCAGCTCGCCCACAAAGCGATCGACATAATCTTCGAGTTCCAGTTCCTCGATCAATTTGCTTCCTCGGCTTTTAATGTCTTTGGGTTTCAATCCATAAATACCACCGTAAAAGCGAATGTTCTCACGGATGGTCATGTCCTGATAAAGAGAAAAATGCTGGCTCATATAGCCAATATTTTTTTTTATTTCTTCGGATTGCGAAAAAATATCGAAACCCGCAATGGTAGCCTGCCCAGAAGTAGGCTTCGACAGACCGCACAACATTTTGATGGCGGTAGTCTTGCCGGCACCATTGGCACCAAGAAAACCAAATATCTCCCCTTGTTTTACTTCAAAGGTGATGGCGTCAACCGCTACAAAATCACCAAATTTTTTGGTGAGATGGGAAGCTACAATGGCTTGTTTATCCGTCATGATCCGCTGTTTTTTCATTAACCATCAAATCCATAAAACAATCTTCAATCAAGGGTTTCCCTATTTCAATGTGTACTTCTTCCATTTTCATGGGAATGAGTTGTTTTTTAAACGCTTCTTCATCGATCAAAGCATTGGAATATATGTGTATTTCCTGTCCAAATGAATAGGCTTCATAGCCCATGCTTTCTAAGGCTTGCAGCGCCTGATAGATATGCCGAGTCTTCACTTTATATAGATACTTGCCAAATTGATCCACGATACCATCGGGCGTATTGATCTTGAGTATATTGCCATCCTGAATAAGGGCTACTCGATCGCACAGGGCCGCTTCGTCCATGTAGGGGGTAGAAACCAAAATGGTCACCCCTTTTTCTTTTAGCGACTTCAGCATATCCCAAAACTCGCGCCGCGATACGGCATCAACGCCAAAAGTAGGCTCATCAAGTACCAACACTTCTGGTTTGTGAATCAAGGCGCAACTCAAGGCCAGCTTTTGCTTCATGCCACCACTCAAGGCGCCAGCTCTTCGGTTTTCGAAAGGCGCCAACTGCTCATAAATATCCTTTATGAGCTCGTAATTTTCAGCAATGGTGGTATTGAAAATTGTAGCAAAAAATTCCAGATTTTCCTTTACACTCAAATCCTGATAGAGTGAAAACTTTCCGGGCATATAGCCAACATTTTTGCGCACGTACTTGTAATCGCTAAGCACATTGCGTCCCTTAAAATATGCCTGCCCTTCGTCGGGCAACAGCACCGTAGTCAGTATCCGAAACAAGGTGCTTTTTCCGGCTCCATCCGGACCAATTAAGCCAAATAACTCTCCCTTGTCAACCTGAAAATTGATGTTATTTAACGCCAAGTTGCTCCCGTACGATTTGCTGATGTTTTCGAAGCGAACCATTATTTAGCAGCAGTTAACCACAATTCTCCGGGCATACCAATCTTGATCCGACCATCATTTTTTACCCTGACCTTTACGGCATATACCTGATCTAAACGCTCCTCTTTAGTTTGGATGGTCTTGGGTGTAAATTCTGCCTCAGCAGATACCCAAATCACCTTACCGGGATAGTCAATCATTTCATTATTAGTCCCATCAATTTTAACAGTAAAGGTGTCGCCCAACTTTATGGTTGATAATTGAGATCCTGAAACATAAGCTCTAAGATCTATAAGATCTATATTGGCTATTTTATAAAGCGGCTTTCCTGGAGCGGTAAATTCATGGGCTTCGGCAAGCTTTTTCAATACAATGCCATTGACAGGATTCACTACCTTGCTCTTGCGTATTTTTTCTTCCAGTTGCAGCATCTTTGCATCAATAACCTCCAGTTGGGCAAGCACACCAGCATATTGTGATTTTGCATTTTGAATCTGGCTATGCACCACATCAATTTGTCCCTCAATTTCATCTAATTGCTGGTTCGTTGCAGCTCCTGCCTTTACAAGATTTATGATCCGCTGATGTTCTCTTTCCAGATTGGCAAGTTGATTTTTCAGCACTTCTATCTGAGTAGAAATAGAGGTTGTTTTACTTGCTGTCGCTTTCCGGTTGGCTGCCATTTCCGGTTTGAGCAAATGCAAATCAGTGGTGTCGATATATCCAACAGTCTCGCCCGACTGGTAGGTGGATCCTTCCTCAATTTTGAACTGCACCAACTCACCGGGCATTAGAGAAGAAACTACAGTTTCATCAACCTCAAAATTACCATAGGCATCTGCCAATTCTTCATTTCTGTTACAGCCTGTCATCATGAGTAGCACTGTTATTACTGTTATTCCTTTTTTCATAATCTATTTTCCTTGTATAGTGGTATAATTTAGTTTGGCAAGCACCAGTTTCAATTCATGGATTTTTTGGTTTAATCTTGCTTCTTCTTCCCGATTCAATTCAGTGATGTAATCGGTAGAAGTGATGGCACCATTTTCTAATTCCGAGGCTTTGATGGTAGAAATTTCGGTGCGGAGTTTTATCATTTCCTCGTCTCGAGCAAGCAAGTCCCCCATTTTTATGATCTCTTGTTGCAGGGTTTTCAATTCGGTGATAAACTGTGTTCTTACTCTGTTTTGTTCCTTCGTGGCAATTTGCTGGTTTAAACTCAATATTTGCTTTTCATTTTTTGCTCTGCCGTAATCCACGATATTCCATTTCATTCCCACCCCGATCATCGCCATAAAGGCCACTTCATCTTTAAAAATATCATATCCAGGATAGCCTCCTCCTACATTGCCAAAAGCATTGATTCGTATATTTCGACTTGTGCCAATCATATCTTTCTGAAACTCAAAGTTTTCTATTTGCATATCTAACAATTGAATCTCCGGACGCCCGTCCACATTATTGTCTAAAGTGATTTGCGGACTTGGGGCAATCAGCTCAGTTTCATCAGGTATTTCCGCTCCGGTTATTACTGACAGCGAAGCGAAAAGTGACTTTTTTGTGTGCTCCGTTTCTATGATTTGCTGATCTATATGCAAGATTTCAGCCTGTAGAGATTTGCTCGTTGCCGGTGAAACGACACCAAATTCCATGGCAGACTGTATTACTTTTAATCGCTCTGCAACTACTGCTCGTTTTGATTTGAGCAAAGCGATGTTGTCAGCAGTCAGTAAAATTGACATGTAAATACCGATGACTTTTGACTTCACCACAAGCTTGTCTGATTCAATTTTCTTTTCCAGCATGGAATACTTTGATTTTTCCAGTTTCCGCTTGCTGGCGGTAACGCTTCCGTCATATATCGTCTGGTTAAAATTGACCAATAGGCGATTGAAATTTAATGGCACGGTTGGTCCTTCTACTCCCGGGATATTAATAGGAATTGATAAGTTTTCATTTTGATAGGTAGCATTTCCATCCAGTACCAATTGAGGATACCAGGACTTTGATACATTTTCATTGGCCAGCGCTGCTGACTCCCGATATGCGGTGGTCTGTTGCTCATATTCAAAATGCCGGTATGCACGCTCGATACAAGTATCGAGCGGAATACTGCTTTGCGACCAGGCGTAAAGCGGCAATTGTAGTAGTAGTATTAATACGAATTTATTCATGGATCATATTGATTAATGTTTGCTTTACCAATTTTTTTCTGTCGTTTAACAGTGATTCTGTTGTCTTGTTGTCCTCCGTTAGTTCATCGATTAAGGGGGTGATCATAAACGGAAAAACACATAAGGAAATAAGTGTCAATATAAATTGCATTGCAAATTCAGGCGGTTTATTATCAGGTAAGGCCAATTTTGCGCTGTTTATTAATGACTTAATTTTTTTTTCAAAACCCAGTTGACTTATTATCTCCGGGCTGCGATTCATCTCTGATACAAAGAAAACGGGCAAGTGACTGTTTTTACTCAGAAGCTTGAAATAGGCATCAACAATGGCAGATATTTTTTCTTCCAGAGACAGGGTCTCATCAGAAAATAATAATGCTACATTATTTAATAATTCACTTGTGGCCCTGTCAAATACTTCAGTAAATATTTTCGCTTTCGATTTGTAATAATAGTGGAGCAAACCTTTGTTTACTCCCGCCTTGTCGGCAACCATTTGCATTTTTACGCCATCTAATCCATGCTTTAAAAATAGCATTTGTGCTGCGCCAATTATTTTGTCTTTGGTATTCATCGTATTTATTGTTGGACAAATGTAAACTTAATATTTACCCAAACGGGTAAATTAAAGAAAAAGTTTACCTATCTGGGTAAATAATTTTTTATGATGTTGATACACTGGTGTTTAGAGGATAAAATTAATTCGCGGCAGAGTAAGCGCTTCTGGTTTTTACTTGGAAAATTATAATGTTTTCTCATGATGAGTTAATATGCTTTTAAGAAAGCAATTATATAATACACTTCGATTTTACCCATGTAGCATATTTTGTATCTCATCATTCAAGAAGTTGTTCTATTTATTAATTATGTTTATAGTTCATTAGATTCTATTATAAATTATGAATAGGCGATCCTTTATTGAAAAAACCTCTTTAAGTTCAGCAGCTCTGATTTCGACTTTTGGCATTCAGGCAGTAGCAAATAATAAAAAGATGAAAATTGGACTGGTTGGTTGTGGTTGGTATGGAATGGTTATAACAAAAGCCGCCCTAAAGGTAGATGGTGTTGAGGTGGTAGGAATTTGTGATGTGGATACTGATCATTTAAGCAAAAGCGCTGATGAATTGGAAAAGCTTCAGGGCACAAGACCCAAAGAATATAAAGATTACCAAGACCTGATTGATCAGAAAGGTCTTGAAACACTATTTATTGGAACACCACCACATTGGCATGCATTGCAGTTCATAGCTGCATGTGAAAAGGGCTTAGATATTTATTGTGAAAAACCATTGGCATATGATGTGAATGAAGGATTGGCCATGATAAAGGCAGCCGAAAAAGCTGGTAACATTGTGCAAATAGGATTTCAAAGAAGACAAAGTGAAGCCTTCAAAAAAACCAGGGAAATTATAGAAAGTGGAACAGCAGGAAAAATTAATCAGATAAAAACTCAAATACATTATAATCCCGGTATTTTAGATACATCTATTCAATCTCCACCATCTGCTTTAGATTGGGAAGCCTGGTGTGGTCCAGCTCCAAAACTGGGTTATAGCCCAAGCATAGGACATAAAGTCTGGAGACTAGAAAAGGAGTATGGCAATGGCCATTTGGTAGATTGGGGAATTCATCATATTGATATTATCCGTAATATCATGGGTCTTGGGATGCCCTTAGAAATCAAATCAATTGGGGGGATTAATGAGTTAAAAGGAAAAATCACGACTCCTGACACCCTAAATTCAATGATAAAATTTGACGGCATTCCATTATTTTGGCAACATAGATTGTGGGGGACAGGAGGTATTGATAAATCATACAACAATGGTATTTTCTTCTATGGTGAAAAAGCAACAATTTTTGCCACTGACAGAAAAGTAGTGATTTTACCAAATGGAAAGGGACAGCAACAAGAAATGCTTGAAATCCCAACAGATGGTATGCAGGAAAAGCATGTCTCGAATTTTCTACATGCTGTAATAAATAAAAACAAGAATTTGATTGATTGCCCAATCGAAGATGCATTTCAATCTACAGCCACGGTACAACTGGCCATGATATCCTATTATACCAATTCTGAGGTAAAGTATGACATGGAGAAAAATATGATTTTGGGAAATGATGCAGCTTCCGAATTATTGGTAAGAGCATATCGTGGGAAATATAAAAGGCCTGTTTAAATAGACAACACTTCGTTTAATTATTAATTATGAATTATAAATTAAACACTTGATTATCTGTTGTTTATAGTAAATTTTACAAATCGTGTAAATTACCCTTTATCAATGAATTAATAGAGGTTCCCTTTATAACGAACAATTGAATAGAGTTACCCTAATTTTTATAATTAATATTTTCTTACAAGTGGTAATGCTTATGAGTTACAGTATGGAGTTGCAAGAACAAGAAACTTGAATACGATTACCCGTATGAGTTTCACAAATTAATAATCCCATTGCATTAAATCACATAAAACCTTATCTTTCAAAATGACACAACAGACCCACCAACACGCCTCTTCTGCATACAAGCTTGCTGCTATCATGCCTGCCCACGGTAGCTTTAGCAAAGGAGGGTTCACCGATATCGTAGGATATACGGCAATGATGACAGACCTTTTGAAACTAAGCACCCAGATCCATAAAATCGTAAATTCTCAGAATATATACCTGGTAATTAAATTGGCAATTAAAAAGCATAAATCGAATATATAATATGTTTAAGATACCTGAAATGTTATAATTATAGGTTAAACCATAAACCCAATCTACAAATCATGATACGACGAGAATTTATTAAGGCAAGTGCGATAGTCGCCGGATCCTTAGTTGCCCCAATTGCATTACACGCAAAGAGTGAAAAAATAAAATTGGCCATATTGGGCACCGGCTGGTGGGGCACTGATTTACTATTAACAAGTGCTATGTCATCGGGACAGTTTGATATTGTTGGGCTGTGTGATATCGATAAATTAGCACTAAATAAGGCCGCTGACAAGATTGTTGAGGCAGGTGAAAATAAGCCACAGCTCTTCTCTTCCTATATGGAATTGTATGAAATTCCCGGACTTCAGGCTGTGGCGATTGCTACTCCCACCCATTGGCATGCTTTGCAATTTATTGCTGCTTGCAAAAAAGGATTACATGTCTTTCTTGAAAAACCAATTAGCTATGACATATATGAAGGTAAGGCGATGATGGATGCACATCAAAAAGCGAATAATGTCGTGCAGGTGGATTTTCCAAGGCTAATGGTTGATACCAATGATCAGGTAAAGGCATATATTAATAGTGGCGAAGCAGGACAAATAAGGCAAGTTAAGGCTAATATAAATACAGGAGGAGCTGCAAGTTTAGTTGAAAAAGAAATTCCCGAAACATTCGATTTTGAAACTTACTGTGGTCCAGCACCAAAGAAAAAATTCTTGTGTTCTCCGAAGGCGAGTAAGCCAAACTGGAGAGCACAACATGATTTTAACAGAGGAATTATGGCAGACTGGGGCATTCACTATATTCACAATGTCAGGCAAGTTCTGGGATTAGATATGCCGGATAATGTATCTGCAATTGGTGGTAATACCCGAAATGTCACCATGGATAATCCGGATCATCTTGATGTTAGGTTTGACTTTGATGGATTACCCGTTTACTGGTCACACAAGGAATGGGGATTTACATCTCCTATACCTGATAATAATATCGGTGTCTT
>VAPM010097971.1_pt1 | contig 17220 bp, 21 predicted proteins | sample 3395091 | NCBI WGS metagenome assembly VAPM01 (sample SAMN08290445, study PRJNA428436) | hydrothermal vent metagenome | isolation source: Deep-sea hydrothermal vent chimney 3 | place: Pacific Ocean: Juan De Fuca Ridge | reverse complement strand
CCTGATAGAAGCAAAACTTGACGGCAAGCAACAGGTATCACAAAAGACCGCTCTTTTAGCTGAGGCTATGGCATCGGAATATGCTGGTACAAATACCGGGCGCCAGCTTGCGCGAGCTGCAATTAAAGCGTTTGCTACGATTCAACCGGCCATCCAGACATTTGAAAAAATAGCCTTGGCCCGGCAGAATGGATATTTAAATTCTGAGGAAGCACGTAATTTCGAAATTGAAATACACCTGTTGAATGCGGAAAAATCAACAGATGAGACCTTTCTGAAAACCATCTACCGGTACCCGCCAATGTTAACTGGCGATGCGCCAAAGTCAAAAGCAGCGCTTCGGGAAATTGCTGCCAGGCTGACAAATCTTGGGCTCCCGCAAAAAACAATAGAATTATATGATTTTGCCGGTTTTAGACTTGAGAAACGGGATAAGTTACTTTTGGCTAAGGCCAAATTAGGCCTTGAAAACCCAACAGATATTGACAATTTACTGGCAGATATTTCCACCCCAGAAGCAAAGTCTCTTTTGGCGTTGGCCCGTGAAATGCAACAAGATTATGTGCAAGCCGCAAGATATTTTGGCGAAGCACAGATGCCTGAAGAGCAAGAAAGTGCGAATTGGAGATCCGGCGACTTTGCCTTGCTCGAGCGGGATAAATCAGATCCACGCTACATTTTTTCGCAACTTGCATCGGACTTAATCATCCCTTCGCAACCTCTTTCTTCCAAACAATTCAAAACCGACAACGACATATCAGAGCAAGATCCGCGGCGCATCGCTGCAGGAGCAGACGAAATTCCCACTATTTTTGCCAGTAAGGGTTTGATCGCCCAAAGCCTGGCCACCCGCAACGCGATTCTGAACCTACTTGATATTAGGTAGTCCAGTTGCTGGTGCACTGTTGGTTACAATTCCTAAACCACTTTTGAGCTAGGATCAGGAATTGGTTCGACAGCAAGAATTGCAGCGATATGAATAACAAATTGAATGAGATAGATCACGTTTTTCGGGCCCGGTTTTTTATTCATTTCAGAAAATACTTCTCCCGGTTTCTGGTGACCGCCCTATTAGTGATGCCACAATCGACCTGGGCCACCACAGATACTTCCATGATTTGTGATCGCGCAGCCCAGGTCGCATCAGCTACAACAGGTGTACCTCTGGCCGTACTTCAGGCAATTTCTTTAACGGAAACCGGTAGAAAATCTGGCCAATCTTTCCGCCCCTGGCCCTGGACCGTCAATATGGAAGGAAGGGGTGAATGGTTTGATTCGCGCGATCAGGCGCAGTCATTCGCAAACCAGAATTTTCAGCGTGGTGCCCGTAGTTTTGATGTCGGATGTTTTCAACTGAATTACAAATGGCATGGGCGGGCATTCGACTCGATTGAACATATGTTTGACCCTGATGCCAATGCTACTTACGCTGCAAATTTTTTGCGCGACCTTTATCAGGAAATGGGGAATTGGCCAGATGCTGCTGGCGCCTATCACTCGCGAACACCTTCATTTGCAAATCGCTATAAACGCAGATTCACCAAAATTTACGCACGGCTTTCTGCCGATCCTCTGCCCATTTTAGCAAGCGTTGAGTCAACCCCAATTGCCCCTGCCCCGTTACCACCGCCGGCCACCCCCATTATCGCAAGATTGAATAATTTTCCGCTTTTGCAAGGCGGTTCAGCTGCAATGGCAAGCCTTGGCTCATTGATGCCGGCAAGCGCGGGTATTGGTAAAAAACCACTGTTCGGGGGCAGCTAAAATGAAAAATGAAACGCTGTTGTCAAATATTTTTCAACCCACGATCCTAATTGCCCTGGCCCTGATGGCCATTATCGTCATGATGATCCTTCCGGTTCCCGCCTGGGTGTTGGATCTTGGATTGGCGGCGTCGTTCGCGCTGGCGATTTTGATGTTCACAGTGACTTTGTTCATCGAACGACCTTTGGATTTTTCAGCGTTTCCGACTGTCCTATTGGCCTCATTGATGTTGCGCCTTTCACTCAACGTGTCTTCTACAAAACTTATTATCGGTGAGGGTCACACGGGTACGAATGCAGCCGGGGATGTGATCGAAGGCTTTGCAAATTTTGTTATGGGCGGCAGTGTTTTCATGGGGCTCGTGGTTTTTGGCGTACTGCTGATCGTCAATTTTATAGTCATCACAAAAGGCGCGGCGCGAATGGCCGAAGTCGGGGCAAGATTTGCTTTGGATGGAATGCCGGGCAAACAACTGGCGATTGACAGCGACATGTCAGCCGGCGCCATAGACCACGCGGAAGCTAAATCGAGACGTGAACAGGAATTGGCTGAGACAACATTCTTCGGCTCACTGGATGGCGCGTCTAAGTTCGTAAAAGGCGACGCCGTTGCAGGATTGCTAATCACACTACTAAACTTGGTAATGGGTTTAATCATGGGCGTTGTTGTTCAGGGAATGCCCCTTGGACAAGCATTTGAAACATATGCAATTCTGACTGTTGGCGATGGTTTGGTAACCCAAATACCCGCCGTCATAATTTCTATCGCATCGGCATTGTTACTCGCCCGTGGCGGCGCAACCGGGGCGATTGATATTACGCTGGTTGCCCAGCTCGGCCGGCACCCCTCCGCCCTTAATACCGTTGCCTTTCTTATGGTACTGTTTGCGCTGGTCCCAGGCTTGCCATTTCTGCCATTTTTGATTGGCGCAATTGCACTGTTCGCCAGTGCATGGGGGTTGAACAGGGCGGCAAAAAAACGCGAGCAGGAAGTGGAATTACCGAAGCCGGATCAATCCAACCCGGCCAAACCTTCGCTTGGTGATATACTGGATCTTGACGATATTCACGTTGAGTTTGCACCAGACCTGGTGTCGATGGTGCTGGATCCAAGCAGCGGCCTTGAAGCCCGGGTTGAAAATATTCGGCGTCACATAGCAACAATGTTTGGTATTGTTCTACCGGAAATCCGGTTAACCGATAATGCTGCCCTGCCAACTGGAACCTATGTCATCAGAATACTGGGCGTCGAACAGGCGCGTGATAGGCTTGAAGCGGATAACGCATTGGTTCTTATTTCGGAAGGCACCGAAAACCTGCCCGTTGGACGGGACGTTAAGGAACCTGTGTATGGCGCACCTGCCAGATGGATACCGGCGTCTCAAAAAGAAAATGCAGTCTTTGCGGGCGCTACCCTGGTTGACCCTGCTGAAGTCCTGGCAACGCATTTACTTGAAGTGCTGAAACGTAATCTGCCGCGCCTGTTGGGGCTGCGATCATTGCGCCGTTTGCTCGATGAACTAACAAGCCTTAGTGAACAGAGCCGAGCAGATGCAAACAAACAAATATTTGACGAATTAATTCCAGACAAAGTTCCGCTTGATGTACTCTTATCAACTTTAAAGCTGCTGTTAAGAGAGCGCGTCTCAATACGAAATTTACCTCTCATTTTGGAATCTATTGCCGAAATCCGACCAATCCAAAACTCAACCGAAGGCATTTGTGAACATGTCCGTCAAAAACTTGGGTTTCAACTGGTGGCGGAATTGCGCCGTGATGATGGAACGCTACCGTTAATTCAACTTGCCCCAGAATGGGAAGAACGGTTTTCCCAATACCAGATTGAAGGGGAACTTGGCGGAGACGTCGCGTTGCCCCCGGATGAATTCAACCGTCTTGCCAGCCTGATCGCTGAAAAAATAGCTTCGGCTGGTGACGCTGGAAACTACCCGGCACTGGTCACCAGCACGAAACGGCGCCGCTACCTACACACTTTGCTCAGCGCGAAGGGCATTTCGAATTCGGTACTCTCTTATGACGAAATTGGTGCGGATTCTAAGCCTGCCATTGTTGGACTTGTCCCGGCGTGATTGAGCTTTTGGCAAGGACCACAGAAATAGGGCCAGACCTGCTGCTAGGATATTTTTTGGTTTTCCTGCGTGTCGGGGCTGCAATGGCACTTTTGCCCGTGGTGGGCGAACAATCCATTCCCAATCGTGTGCGACTTGTACTGGCAATTGTATTTACAACAATATCTGCTCCCGCAGTTATCGATACACTTAATATTTCTGAAGCTACAGTGGCATCAGGAATGCTTTATCTCTTCACCGAAGTCACGATCGGACTCAGCATTGGTATCTCGTTGCGGCTGTTTGTTTTCGCCTTGCAAATTGCGGGCTCTATTGCCGCTCAATCAACATCACTATCCCAGATTTTTGGGACCTCCGGAATTGATCCGCAACCAGCGATCGGACATTTGTTGGTGGTTAGCGGTCTGGCATTGGCCGTAACACTGGGCCTGCATACGAAAATGGCGGCCCTGCTGATCTATTCTTATGAATTATTTCCGGCCGGAAAACTGGTCCCAGCTGTTGATCTGACCATCTGGGGCGTATGGCAGATAGCCCATGTTTTCGGGTTGGCATTTTCATTGGCGGCCCCCTTTGTTGTCGCGTCACTAATTTATAATATCGCGCTTGGTGCGATTAACAGAGCTATGCCGCAACTTATGGTTTCATTTGTTGGCGCCCCGGCAATCACAGCTGGTGGTCTGTTATTGCTCATTGTTGTTTTACCGCTGATGCTGTCAATCTGGTACGAGGCGGTAGATCGTTTCCTGTTGAATCCATTTGGTACATCCCCATGAGCGGTGGATCGGAGGAAGAAGACAAACAACACGAACCGACCCAGAAAAAACTGGATGATGCCCGAAAAAAAGGCGAGGTGCCAAGATCGGCTGACCTGACCGGAGCTGCCGCATATGCGGGTTTTGTGCTCATCGCGTCTTCTGGGGGGGTGATCATTCTGTCGGGGCTGGCTGCCACCCTGTCCGGTTTACTGGCCAATGCGCCGAACATTGCCGCGGACATTTTTTCCGGCGGTGCGAAATCGCAGATCGGTGGTATATTTCTTGATATTGCATTTTGGGTATCGCCCTGGTTTGCGGTTCCCGCAGTGGCCGCAATACTTGCTGTGATATCCCTTAAATCATTCGTTTTTGCCCCCTCCAAATTAGAACCCAAACTTAATCGAATTTCGCTATTGGCGAACGCAAAAAACAAATTTGGCCGTCAGGGCCTGTTTGAGTTCGCAAAGAGTTTTGTCAAGCTCCTGATTTATTCGACCACCCTCGGAATATTTTTGGCTGCCAATACGCCGGATATGGTGGTGGCTGTCAGTTTGCAGCCAACGCTTGTCGTTGCGTTCTTGGCAAAAACGGCTTTGGGGTTTTTGATGATAGTTATGTTGGTGGCAGCAGCGATTGGGACGATCGATTTCTTTTGGCAGCAAAGTGAACACATCCGCAAGAATCGCATGTCCAGAAAAGAGGTGACGGACGAAGCAAAACAAATGGAGGGGGATCCGTATATTAAACAAAAACGCCGGCAAAAGGCACAGGAAATCGCAATGAATCAGATGTTGGCAGATGTGCCCACTGCCGATGTGATTATTGTTAACCCAACACATTACGCTGTCGCCCTGAAATGGAGCAGGGCCCCCGGTTCCGCCCCGGTCTGTGTCGCTAAGGGCGTTGATGAAATTGCCGCACGAATTCGGGAATCCGCCAGTAAATACGGTGTCCCAATCCATAGTGATCCCCCAACCGCGCGGGTTCTATTTGCTACCGTTGAGCTTAAAGCAGAAGTTCCACCGGATCAGTATAAAGCCGTGGCGGCAGCCATCCGTTTTGCCGAAGAAATTGGCAAACGAGCCCGGCAGACTGGCGGACGCGGTTGAAATCGAAGACGTCAAAACTTTCTGCAATCCTAACGCTTATTCAAGAGTCTGAGTTGATGCACCTATCTTCGGTTGCCGAGCAAAAATCCATAATTCTGGCGGAAATTGTAAATCTGAAAAAATTGATGCGTCAAACCCAACCTCCTATCTCCCAAGATGATACAATTCCGCCCTGGCAAATACTTGGAGGTGATCAGCTATGGCATAGCTGGTTAAATGTCCGGATTGTAGAAAAAAATTCAGAGCTTGCAATTTTGTCTGCAAATTTCGAAGAGCAAAAAATCAAAACACAACGGGCGGTCGGCCACCATGATGCTTTCATTAAGCTTACCAAAAATATTTGAGGATAGCGCGCAAGTATTCAACCAGCTATTGCGGCAACCTTCAAACGGTCAAACGTCTTGGCGAACAACATCCGCTATAAGAACATCTGTTACTGTTGTGCCAAGGGTTTTGATTGCAGACTCACGAAGCGCAGCGCGCAACTGATCCATTTTCCGCCCCGTTGTAAAGTTCCCGTCGAACCCTCCAGTATTTGCATGATTAAACAACACCTGCAGAAAACTGTCCCTCAATTTCGGTTCACGTTTATAGACCAGCTCAGCCCCCCCTGATGTCATTTCAAGACTAAGTGAAACAACCACAAGTGCAGCAACGGATCCCTGCTCGACCACCGGGATAACAAATTGATTGTTCAATTTTACATAGTCCGGATCGGCCGTTGATGGCGCAACTTCCGCACTGTTGTCGCCATCAGCAATTGCTGTGTGCACCTGTTCAGATTCACCGCAGGGGCCGGCATCACTAATTTCAACTGCGGCCGGGCGTAAAGCTATGCCACCACCAACGCCCGCACCGAGTCCCATCAACGCCAAAAGAACAGGTAAAATCTTTTTCATTTTCTCGTCCTTCTAAAATGGCAGGATTTGGTCGGCTAATCGTTGTCCATACCGAGGCTGCTGTGCATCCGAAATTGCACCCCGGCCAGCATATGAAATTCGCGCCGACGCGATTTTATCATAGGTAATTTCATTTTGTCTGGAAATGTCTTTTGGTCGGATATACCCAGTAACCAGCAGCTCTCGGATCTCAAAATTCACACGGACCTCCTGTGAACCTGAAATGCGCAATACACCATTGGGCAATACTTCTGTAATGGTTGCAGCCACCCGCAATGTTAGCTTTTCTTTACGTCGAACTGATCCATCTCCAGCCGAGCTGCTGGTGGACGATGTCGAAACCGCATCGTTCAAACTTGCACCATCTGATAGCACGGAATCTATTCTCTGCGGAATTCCAAACAATGAGGGTACCGATAAAGACTCTGACCCGCTGCGCACGCGAGACGTAGAGTTTGATATTTCTGCCTTGTCATCTATTTCGATAACGACAGTCAGGATATCACCGGTGGAAATTGCACGACGATCTCCCAATAAAGATTGCGGGCCACCATCCCAGAGCGACGCTGTATCAAGTGCACTTCTGCGCCCAACCTGCACAGGCAATCCAGGCGACATCATTGCCAGGTATTCAGGGCTATCCGAAGCCGGGCTTAGTTCTGGTGGGCGTGTTGCATCGCGAATTTGCGAACAACCGGAAAGCAATGCAAATATTAGTAGAATTTTGTACATGAAATTTCCAAATCCTTATTTAAGGGGTGCCGACTGTACCGACCACAACTTCTCCGTCTTCACTTATCACACCGAATACAGTGATTTTTGAGGACAGGTTTATCACCCGAACGCGATCGCCAACCCCACCTCTGGCAAGTGACCTGCCTTCAGCAGAAATGGTCAACAGACCGGCTGAATAGACAAGTTTCACGGTTTGGTTTCTTTCAATTATAGCTGCCGGTCCGATATCGGATATTGAAATAGGGCGCCCTTTGTAAACAGTGACACGGGTTTCTAAACCCACAACGTCAGAAATTTTTGATACGGTTCCGGGCAATTCAGACTCTAGCAAAATTAGATCTGACGCAGTTAAAATTGTACGGCTCCGAAGTGTTCGTGCGGCCAATACAACATCCGCAACAGCCAGCTCGGGAATCCAAAAAAATATAAGAATGGTCAGAACGGCCCGCCGCATTTTATCGAACCTGTGTGGTAGCAGCCAACATTTGGTCGGCCGCTGTTATAACCTTGGCGTTTAGTTCGTACCCACGCTGCGCTTCGATCAACTCTGTAATTTCACGCACCGCATCAACCGAGGAATCCTCTAAATATCCTTGACGCAGTGTTCCTAATCCGTCCGTACCGGGTGTTGTTACCAGCGCAGAACCAGACGCTTCGGTCTCAAGAAACAAGTTGCTGCCATAGGCCTCTAGGCCTTTTTCATTGATGAACCCGGCCAGGGTGAACTGACCCAACAATTCCGGGGCAGTCCTGTCGTTAAAGTAGGCGTAAACCTCGCCCTCATTGTTGATAGAGATACTACGCGCATCCGAAGGAATAACAATATCCGGTACCACGGCGTGACCATTGGCGGTTACAATTAACCCGTCCGCGGATCGCTTCAAAGAGCCGTCGCGCGTGTAGGCCGCGGTACCTGAGGGCAACGTAACTTCAAAATAGCCTTTACCTTCGATCGCCAAATCCAGATCGCCGCCGGTTTCAGACAGTGATCCTTGCGCAACATTTACTGTTACCGAAGACGGCCGCACACCCAGCCCCAATTGTACACCGGTCGGTAAAACGGTTCCGTCTGACGCATTGATTGTGCCCGCTCGCGTGACTTGTTGATAATGTAAATCTGAAAATTCCGCCCGGCGAGCGTTGTATCCGGTGGTATTCATATTCGCCAGATTGTTTGAAATAACCTCGACCCGCATTTGTTGGGCGCTCATTCCGGTAGCGGCAATCTTTAGTGCTCGCATTGTAGGCTCCTATCGACCAAGTGTTTGCAGGACACCGCGAATGCGTTCGTCCTCTTTGTCCAGCAATTTTTGCCCCAACTCATAGGCTCGCTGAACTTCGATCATCCGCGCAATTTCGCTAACAGCATTGACGTTCGAACTTTCAAGAAACCCCTGTAAAATCACGCCATCTTCCATTGGCTCAACGCCGTTTTCTACGGAAAAACGGACACCATCACGCCGTGATAAATCTGCGGTTTCGCTGGGCAGATACAATCCAATCTGCGCAATTGGTCGACCGTTTGCTGACATGGTTCCGTCTGCCGCAACGCTCATATCCCTGGCGTCTGGCGGTACAAAAATTGGCGCACCACCATTGTCCAACAACCGGTAACCGTCTGGCGTTACCAACTCCCCATCCTGATTGGGGGTAAAGCTGCCAGCGCGGGTCAATTGCTCGCCTTCTGATGTTTCGATTAAAAAGAAACCATCGCCCTCAATGGCAAAATCAAACCGGCTACCGGTTTCGCTTAGAGGCCCCTGTATCTGCTGGGTTGCCCGGACATTTGCCGAGGCCATCGAAAGGCTGGGATCGCCATTTTCCAATGCATAAATCTGTTCGGAAAATATCAACCCCTCTTTTCTGTATCCGGTGGTGGAAATGTTGGCGATATTATTGGCTACCAACTGCATTTCGCGCAATAGCCCTGACTGCCGGGTCAGTGAAACGTAAACGGCATTCTCCATCTCTCAGATCCCTGCAATCAGTGGTATAATCTGGTGAGTGAAAAACGCTGCCAGCGAACTGGTCATGAAGTCCATGGATGCCCAAAAAACCAATAGTATTGCAGCAAGTTTTGGAACAAAAGTCAGTGTCATTTCCTGGATGGATGTCAAAGCCTGAAACAGGCCAACTGCCACACCGGTTAATAGGGCAACCGCCAGGATTGGCATTGAAATTATTACCGCAATCCACAGCCCCTGTCGCAGCGTATCAAAAAATATCATTTCCTGCATCAGCTACACCGGCATCCGAAGAATTTCCTGATACGCTTCAACCACTTTGTCGCGCACGGTCACGGCGGTTTCTACCGCCAGTTCCGTTTGCGCCAAAGCCTGAACCAATGCGTGGGGGTCGGCGTTACCGACCATCGCGGCCTTGGCCGTTTCTTCACCGGCTTGCAATGTCGCTGCAAAATCACTGGCCAGATTTGCCAGCCCGCCGGTTCCGCCCGGTTCCGGCTTTGCTGCCGTTGCCGCGCGGGTTGCTGCATATTGTTGGGCAGCAGCTGAGGGTCGTATATCCATTCAGGAGTCCCTTATCGTCTGAGTAGTTCAAGCAGGCTTTGCGACATTTGTCGTGCCTGATCGAACATTTTGAGGTTCGCCTCATAGCTGCGCTGCGCTTCGCGCGCGTCAGCAATTTCGACCACCAGATCGACATTCGATCCATCATAGTAGCCGGTTTCATCGGCCATCGGGTGGCCGGGGTCGTAGATGCGGTTCAGGGCGCGCTGGTCCAATTTAACAGCGCCGGTTTCCACCATGCCGGTTTCACGTCCGCGTTGCATACTCGCTTCAAATGAAACCAGTTTGCGCTGATATCCTGGGGTATCGGCATTGGCGATATTTTCTGACAAATGCCGAATACGCCCAGCCTGTGCCTTCATGCCGCTGGCAGAAATTGCAAGGGAATGGAAAAAATCACTCATCTGTTCTACCTCTTTCTACCGGCGGCCCAGGCTGGCGCGTAAGATGTCTAAAGATGATGAATATACCGCCAGTGCCATGTCATACTGTTGGCGAACTTCGCTGGCCTTCACCATTTCCATTTCCAGAGAAACAGAGTTGCCATTGGGCGAAATCGGGCTTTCCGAACCGAAAAATCGAGTCGGCCTATCACTGGCCGATCCACCGATATGGCCCGGACGTGTGGTTCTCAGATCGACATTGGATGTGTTGCTTTGATAGCTGTCGGCAAACGACACGATGTCTTGGCCACGATATCCCGGTGTATCGGCATTCGCCACATTTCGGGCGATAACAGACTGACGCTCAGCGGCATGGGTCGCCATGCCAGTGGCCATCTTAAAAATCTCTAATTTTCCGAACACCGGGGCTTCTCCCTCGATTGGCTTCAACTAAGGCTTAACCCTGATTCCTTTAGAAACAGTTTCAATTACAGCAAGAGGATTTGCATGACTGGTCTTGGGTTGGATGTTTTACAGGCAGAAATTGAGGCCGCTGAATTGGTCAGATGGGTCGGCCGGGTCATAGAAATAGGACGCGGCACCATCACAGTGTCCGGGCTTAGTCAGGTTTCAGCCTTGGGTGATCTGGTTCAGATTAATCCGACAAAGGGTAAAAATATTCGCGGCGAAATCCTGCAACTTGGTGCAGATTCGGTGACGATCCTGCCGGATGGTGGGCTTGAGGGTCTGCAAATTGATGACCGTGTCACCCTTTTAGGGGCCGACAGTATTGCACCGCACGATAGTTGGATCGGTCGGGTTATTGATCCCTATGGCAATGCAATGGAAGGGCATCCGATATTGCGGGGCACGCATCACCGCCCCTTACGTGCCGAACCATTCAACCCGACAGAACGCCGGGGGCTGGGCAAAAGGCTCCAAACTGGGCTGGCTGTTTTTAACACATTTCTACCCATCGTGCGCGGCCAGAGAATAGGGCTGTTCGCGGGCTCGGGGGTCGGAAAATCCACCCTGCTGGGAAAACTGGCGATCGGATTGCAAGCCGATCTGGTGGTGGTGGCAATGATCGGCGAACGGGGCCGCGAGGTGCGCGAATTTGTTGAACGTATATTAGGCCCCAAAGGAATGGAGCGCGCCATAATCGTCGCCGCCACCTCCGACCAATCCGCCCTGACTCGTCGACGATGCGCCTGGACGGCCATGTCGGTTGCTGAACATTTTCGTGATACCGGCATGCATGTCCTTTTTATAGCCGACTCAATTACCCGATTTGCCCAGGCACACCGCGAAGTGGCGCTCGCAGTTGGTGAAACCAACAGCATGAGCGGCTATCCCCCTTCCACGGCTCATCTGATCACCGCACTTTGTGAACGCGCCGGGCCCGGTGCCGCCACCAGTAGTGATATAACAGCCATTTTCAGTGTGTTGGTTGCGGGTTCGGATATGGAAGAACCAATCGCAGATATTTTACGCGGTGTTTTGGACGGCCATGTAGTCCTTGATCGCCAAATCGCGGAACGGGGCCGTTTCCCAGCAATCGACATTTTACGTTCTGTGTCGCGTTCTCTTCCCTTTGCAGCCAGCGACGACGAAAATAATACACTGACGGCCGCCCGGGCGCTGTTGGGTACCTATGATCGAAACGAAATGATGATCCAGGCAGGGCTTTATACGCTGGGAACCGATCCAAATGTCGACGCGGCGATCACGGCTTGGCCAAAACTTGACAGCTTCATTGCCCAAAGCGAACATGGCACAGTTATGAACAGTTTTGATCGTCTTTCCAGCTGCCTGTTGGCAGACGTGGAACAACCCATCGATCAACAGGAAGATCCATTAGAATAGTGAAGAACGAATACCGGCATTTTGTAAAAGTGTCAGGGCCGCCATGCCCGGTGCGGTTGCGGCAATGCCAGTACTCGTATCAGAGCGAACAAGAAATAGCCGCGTTAATTTTTCCCGGACGTTGGGGTCAGAAAACTGGCGAATTTCACCATCTCCGAATATCTGTTCAGCCTTACGGCGAAATGTTGTCACCTGTTGGTCCAGATCAGTTGTTGCCAGCGAAGCAGGCAACCCAAAGGCAGTTTCAAATACGCGTCGCAATGTCGGTGTTCCCAGAATTGAAAACCACAACCCATTGTCGGTAATGTCCTTGTCCAGAATGGCATCAAGATCACGATCCATGCCAAGCGCCAGACGCATATCGGTATTTTGCTCCCCTATGGCGATTTCAAACTGCCGCTCCTGAAAACCCGCAATTATCTTGTCCGGAAAATCCGACAACTGGGTGTTTGCCGTGTCAAAATCACCAAACCCAAACGCCTTTGACATTGCCAAATACCGCTTATCCGCCAACCGGTTTGCCAATGCGTCGGATTCCTCCGTGCCATCTTCCAGGATTTTTTTGATAAAATACTTGTTGCCAATATCATCGTCCAGCCCAAAGGCCCCCAACGCCACGCGTAACAACCGACGATCCGCCACCAGATCTTCGGCGGATTTTATATTGCCGATATTCTCCCGAAAATAGTCAGTGTCCCGCTCAATGGCAGAAGAATTGTTGAAAACAACCTGCTGACTGGCACGTGACCGTTGTAAAAAGGACCAGCCGGGGACACCCGCAAATGGCAGAACCGGCCGAAAGCTCATGTGCGACCTGCCACCATCAGACGCTCTTCACGGGGCAGCAACCCACGCAATGCCTTCAATGTCTGGTAAAATTGTTTTTCCAACACGGTTTCGGTTGCGCGCGATAGCAGTTTTCGACTGTCATAGTCGGTTAAAACCTGGCTTAATTGTTCTATGCCCCGCAGCAATTGCATTTTGGCATCCGCCGGTTCCGCATCCCCCGAGCAGACCAGTTGGGCAATGTAGCAAACACGTCGCACTGGTGTAGTTACCTCCTCAGGGTGGATCGCATCACGTAACCGTAAAATGTTGGCATTAGGCGTCATGATTGTCAGCCGACTGCGCCGGTCACCATTTTCGACAACGGCACCATTTATAAGTACTCGTTCACCCGGACCAAGTTTTAGAACCAGACCACTCATTGTACTGTCCTTTGTTGCTGTAATCCCCGCATAATATTTGTATTGATATCCACCAATGCGTCGACTGTGGCCTTGCCCGCTAACACCTTTGATGTGTGCAACAATGTAAACTCCGCTAAATAAAATATCTGCGCCCGCAAACCATTTGGCAAAGCGTTATTTGCATCTGCGACATCCACAGCCAACAAAGTCCATAACTGTCGGTTTTCATGCAAAACCGCTGCAAAAGCCGGATAATTCGTTTTCGCAGAGGTGTTTCTCAAGGCCTGCGTAACGCGAGCAAATACATCATACTCGGTGCCGCGATCCGTTCGAACTGGTGTGCCGGATTGGGAATAGGCGTTTTTTGCCAAAGAAGTTGCGTTCACGATTGGTCCTTCCTGTGACCTGATATTACTGCTGACGACGTTGTAAAGGGGCACCCATTACAGATGCCCCCTTTCTTATTCTATCGGAACAGTGACAGGATCGACTGCGGCGCCTGGTTGGCAATTGACAGCGCCTGAACACCCAGCTGCTGTTGCACCTGCAAAGCTTGCAGGCGGGCGGATGCTTCTTCCATATCCGCATCAACCATGGTGCCAATCCCTGCCCGCAGGGAATCGGTCAGCTTACCGATAAAGTTAGACTGGGACTCAATTCGGCCCATTGCCGAACCAAATGCAGCCGCCCCGTCGATTGAGTTGTTGATCAGCGTCTCAATGTTGCCCAATGCGGCATTCGCCCCGGCATTAGTGGTCACATCGATTGTATCCAGACCAAACAATCCACCAGAGGCAGTACCCCCAGTGGCCCCGGCACGCGCCAGTGCCTGAGAAGTCGAGGCATTGTTATCAATTTTCAACTGCCATTGACCGCCCGAGTCCTGGGTCGCCCGGGTGCTGATACCGTCAATTGTACCACCATCAACGGCCGCCTTCAGACCTTTGGCGACATCTTCAAATGACTCACCTTTGCCAGCTACATAGGTAAACGTATTGCTGCCAACCGTTACCTGATAGCCGTCACCTTCGCCAACATTTGCCGATCCGGAAAATGTCAGATTTTCAGAACGCTCTGCGATTGTCGCGTCAGAAGCGGTCGCGCCAGTTGCCGTCAGGGACACATCTTCAAAGGCCCGTGTTGACGTCAGCGTAACCACACCACCAGCGGCACTGGCTGTAACACCCACAATACCCAGGGCGTTAATGGCCCCTGAAATTGTTGCGGCGCCCGCATCCTGATCTCCGCTCAACTGACCAGTGGAATAGGTTAACGTTGCACCGCCAACATTGACGGTGATTGCGTTGTCGCTCAGGTCAGCATCAGCTGCAATAGTAACCGTAGCTGAATTTCCGGTGTTTGTCGCAGCAACAGCGCTTAGGGTTGCGTTCGGTGACAGGTCAGTGCCGCCCCCCAGTACACCTGCCGTGGTGGACATATCCTGACGCGAAATCGTGATATTACTTGCCGTAACCGACCCATCCGCTGCCCGGTCAAGAGAAGACAGAATATTCATGTCATCCGTACCCTTCAGCAGGTTCAGACCGTTGAACTGGGCCGCATTTACCACCGAAGTAACCTGATCGCGCAGGGCCGAAATATCAGTTTGGATTTTTGAGCGGTCAACGTTTTCTTCCTGGGCGGCAACAATCCGTGCCTTAATATCGGTCAGAAGATCGGTGATTGTTTCAGAACCCTGACGGGCCACACCAACCGTTGATTCACCCAGTGAAAGACTTTCGGCGATGCCTTTGAAGCCTTTGACATCGGCCTCCATCACCTTTGAAATCGCCCAGATAGAAGAACTGTCTTTCGCGGATGCCACCCGCTTACCGGTGGAAATTTCACCCTGGACTTTCGCCAGATTCATGTTGATGGTTTTTAGCGTTTGCAGCGCAACCATGGCGCTTTTGTTGGTCAGAATACTCGACATTGTTTATCCTTTGATCGGATGGCGCGTTTTGCGCCCATTGAATTTTGGTGCCAGCGGGCACCGTGATGTCATTCTGACGGTTACGTAAACCCGGCGTTTTGCCGGTCGTGCCACCCCTTTGGAATGCCCGTTTCTTTTGGTACGAAAAACCTAAGGGAACGCTAAAAAGCCAAACCCAAATACGCGGGATTTTAGCTAAATTGTGCACCGATATCAGGCGCGGCGTTCCAGATTATGTGGTGTATCGCCTAAAATTGAAACGCGACCGGACTGGTTGTATGTTTGTAGGGGTGTATCGCCGGCCAGATGTTCGCTTAGTTTCTTGTGAACACTGCGTATGCCCTGCGCAGCGGCCATCAACATGGCCTGATTGCGCTCTGATTTTTGCTGCAACGGGGCCAGCTTTTCCAGTGTACCGCCGTTTATGGCAGCTTTGATCAGGCGTTCTTTTTCCACCAAAATGCGTTTCAATCCGCTAAAGTTCCCCACCAGAATATCGCCGCGCTCGCGATCAAGCAGATCTTCCAGCGCGTCCAGGGTATCGCGCCTGTCAAACAGTCCCATTATTACGCTCTTTCAATGCTTCAAACAGTGATTGTGCTAACCCGATCCCGCCGGATTTTACCATCATATCGGCCTGCTCCATTCGCAAGAATGACGCAAACTGGTCTTCACCGACGCCCCCTCCAAAGTTTTCACTGGTGGCGCCCAGCCCGGTAGATTTCAGCATCTCTGCCAAGAAATTTGCCTCCAAAGCCTGGGCTGCTTCCCACAGTGCCTGATCCTGCTTTGGCATTGCCGACATTGGGGTGTGGCTGATGGACGATATACTGGTCACAGGGATAACTCCAATTTTTTGTAGTTTCTCAAATCTAATCGCAAAACGGTAAACATACGGTAACCGGTTTGCTTCAATGTACCCCAGAAGGCGAAGAAATCGCGGATGGCAAATGAAAACTGACACACTCTTAGTGCCAATTACACAACTGAAAATCGGGCTGGTCCCGGCAGCTAAGCGCGGGGTTCCGGAACAGAACCCGCCTGCACCGGAATTGTTCGATTTTGCTGACCTGACGATGCTGAAGGGTGAAACCCCCACAGACGGAACACAGGGTTTCACATCAGATATCCCCGCCGCAATTCAGCCCTCGATGGGCACTCCCGCAGGTATCACTATCGCTCTTAATCAGGCGGGTTTGGCCCTGCCACAGGCAAACAAAGCGCCGGAAAATCCCCCGATTGCGCCTCTTGAATTACCACTCAGTGCCGCTAATAAAACACCTGAAATCGCAAGCAACTTCAACCCGCAACCGGAACAGCCGCCGGTCAGCAAGGTTGAAAATCCTATTCCAAATCAGATTGCTGTCGCAAAGGTATCAGCCACAGATCCTTCGCAACTGCCCATGAAAACCGCCAACTTGTTGTCAGTCACACCCGCCTGGACGCCGGAAACAGGGTTGCCACTACCGGTACCATTACCATTACCAGCTAAAGGGCAGGTATCTGACTCGTTGACACCAGCTGCACCGTCCAAATCAGTACCGGATTTAGTGTCGAAAATAGTTCAGGCACCTGCACCAGTTGAATTTTCCAAACCAGTCCGGTCCCCTGAAACCGGCCCGAAGGGTGGCAAACCAGAAGCGCAAACAGCCCCCTTTCCGCTGAACCCTTCTTTCGTCACTGCAGTGGCCCCTGAACTGAATAAAACTGTTCCGGCGGTGCAGATTGTTGACACCGTTGTTAAGTCAACTCTCGCCGAGCCGACATCACAGCCTGCAATCCAACAAACTAGCGCACCGTCTGATCGTGCTGAACCCTCGCTTCTGCCGACGATAGCCGCTTTGCCCCAGTCAGTTCAAAAACCAACTGAAACACTCATTCAGCCAAAAGCCGCTGAGCAGGCAACCCAACCGAATACGACCCCGCAGATAGTGACCACTGAAAAACAAACTGCGCCAAATGTCCT
>VAPM010088821.1_pt1 | contig 17230 bp, 12 predicted proteins | sample 3395091 | NCBI WGS metagenome assembly VAPM01 (sample SAMN08290445, study PRJNA428436) | hydrothermal vent metagenome | isolation source: Deep-sea hydrothermal vent chimney 3 | place: Pacific Ocean: Juan De Fuca Ridge | reverse complement strand
GCGGCTTGAACGGCTGTGCGGGTATCAAAGGATTTAACCGCCAGCAGGGTCAACTCGGTTTCCCGGATTTCTCCGGCATGGCTCACCGCCCGGGCCGGCACAAACGACACCGCATCGGGATCATTCCCTCCCTGCTCCATAAATCCCAGGCCGTGTTCATGGATGGCATCAACAATTGCCTGATCAGGATCCACCAGGGTCACCCGGTGCCCGGCCCTGCCGAGATAGACCCCGAATAATCGACCGATGGCTCCGGCACCGAGAATAACGATATGCATAGCCTGCTCCCCCTTGTCCGATCTTTTCCTGCTGTAAAATACCTGATTGTCAGAAATATAAACATGTTTTTGCATTCTGTTAAGGCATGTTTTTTTCTTTGTCATGATTTCGGCTGATGGAAGTATTGCATGAAATCGTCGTCAAATCAGAGTAAAAAGATACTCTGTAACCACGCTGTAGCGTGTCAAACACATGGTGTTCCGTTCGCCGGGGCTCCGGGCGATGGGCATGCAAACCACTGACAAACAGGCCTTGAGACCCATCGGAATCTCTGTTGAGTCTGAGGCAGAGGGGATATGATGAAATCCAGACCGCAAACCATAGAGAAACCGCCTGAAGAGCTGTTGAGCCTGAAAGAAGTCATTGCCATGGGGGTGGGCGGTATGGTGGGCGGCGGCATTTTTTCCGTTCTCGGGCTGGCTATCGCCCAGGCCGGACATGCCGCGCCTATCGCCTTTACCCTCAGCGGGATAGTGGCCCTGCTCACCGGACTCTCCTATGCCCGCCTCGGGGTTGCCTTTCATTCGGACGGCGGTTCGTTTACCTATCTTGAGCATGCCTTTGCCCATCCCAATATTTCGGGAATGGGGGGCTGGCTGCTGCTGGTCGGCTACATCGGCACCATGGCCCTGTACGCCTTCACCTTCGGGGTCTACGGCACGGCAATGCTGGGCGGGGGCCTCCATGGACCGGCCATGCATCATCTGCTGGAAACCTTGATTCTGCTCGCATTTTTAGGGGTCAATCTCTACGGGGTCAAGGCAAGCGGCTCCAGTGAGCTGGTGATCGTCATCGTCAAGCTCTTGATCCTCCTGCTCTTTGGTGTTGTCGGTCTGTTTTATGCCAGGGCCGATCACCTGCTACCTGTTTTCAACCAGGGCTACGGCGGGGTGATCATGGGATCTGCGCTGATCTTTGTTGCCTACGAGGGATTTGAGCTTATCCCCAATGCCATGGGCGAGATGGAGAATCCAGGGCGGAACCTGCACCGCGGCATCATCTGGTCGATCGGGATCACCATCGCTGTGTATATCCTGGTCTCCATAGTAGCGGTCGGTAACCTGCTGCCCGAGGAGATCACCCGTTATAAAGAGTATGCCCTTGCCGTTGCCGCCAAACCTTTTCTCGGTCATGCCGGCTTTCTGCTCATCGGTCTGGCGGCCCTGCTGTCCACGGCCTCGGCCATCAATGCCACCCTGTTCGGTACCGCCCGTCTCGGCATGGTCATGGCCACCGAAAAAGCCCTGCCCGTGGTGTTCGGCTTCCGGCGCAAACAGAATAACATTCCCTGGGTCAGTCTGCTGGTGATGACGGCCCTGACCATTGTTTTTGTCAACCTGGCCGATCTGACCATTATCTCCTCCTTTGCCAGCTCAACCTTTCTGCTGATTTTTGCCGCCATCAACCTCTCGGCTCTGCGCCTGCACCACCGGATCAAGGCCGGTTTCGGTGTGCCGTTATCCGGACTGGTCTGCTCGCTGGCCTCGTGGCTGACCCTGCTGATCTACCTCTACCAATCGAACCGGACAAGTCTGTACTGGATCGGCAGTCTGTACTTTGCAGTTTTTTGCGCTGAATTTCTTTTCAGCAAGCGCCGGTGGATATTTCGGGAAATCGAAGAGTTTGAAGAGACGTTGAACGAGTAAAGGGTGCCGTATTTGCCTTTTCAAGGTCGGCTCCGGTTAGGGCGGCAAGTTCCATGATCACCTATAACCCAGCAGCAGGCGGATAAAGGAAACTTTTTTTTCCTCTAAGGCGTTGGGCCCGTATTGCTGCAGCCTTTTGTTCGCCTCTTCTGAGCTGAGGCCGTTGTTATTCTACGTCGTCGAACCGTTGGTTGAGGTTGATGCCGCCATAGTGAATCCTCCACGAAAACACAATATGTGGTACTGGAGAGGTGGTACTTAAGAGAGAGAAAGAAAAACCACGAATACCGTGGTCACCGCAAACAGCGGAGGGGAAGTGTCCGCAGGGTGATTACACACTATTCGTGGTAGCGGAGGAATATTATCCGGCGATGGGCTCTTTAAATTTGAGCAGGTGGGTGTATCCGTTGCCGCCGGTTATTTCTATAGCATTGATTCCGGCATCGCTTTCCTTCACCCAGACCTCACGGGGTTTTTTGATACGATGGTCAATATATTCACAGATAATGGAAATCGTTTTTTCAGGCGGATCATAACTGATTCCATAAAAGGGAATCCAGCCGGTCTGTTCCTTATCCATGATACCGACCGCCATAACTTCAATTTCCGCAGTTTGTTCTTTCAACCCTTTGGACAGGGTGTCAAAATAGGCCTCATACTCAGATTCCTCGAGTTTCTTCCGCGGCATGCTGTTACCTCCTTGGTTAAATGTCCGGTCTGAATCATTTGATTCAGGCTTAAGAGTTTTCTATTCCCGACTCCTGAAAAGTAAGCATGGTTATGTCTTCTGTTAAGAGGACGAATAAAAACAAAACCCGCTCGTTGAAAAGAAATGGAGAATTGATTTATTTTTTTAATGTTAAATTAATAGAATGGCTACTTTTGGCTGATCGATAATTAAGTTGAAAAAAATAAGAGCGGACGCACATAACCTTTGACAAGCGGATATTTATGTCTATGGTTTTCCGGGACGGGAAAGGTTTGAGCTCAAATTTTGTTGTGCACTGCACAGGAGGTAGGTCATGTTTGAAAAAATACCGGTGAATGCGGATCATATTATTGCTGTTCGGGCAGAGGGGGTGTTGACTGATGCCGATTATCAGAGTTTTCTGCCTGAGCTTGAGCAGCTTATTGAGCAGGAGGGCCCGATTTCAGCCTATGTGGATATGCAGGATTTCAAAAGATGGGAGGCGAAGGCCGCCTGGGAGGATCTGAAATTCGGTATTGCCCATGACGTCGACTTTGACCGAATCGCCGTTGTCGGCAACAGCAAATGGCAGCAATGGATGATCAAGGTTTCCAATATTTTTTTTGCAGCGGATATGCGGTATTTTCCGGCTGAAGAAAAACAGGCGGCCATGGACTGGCTGCAGGAGAGCAGGGGCGATGAGAATAAGCAGCAGGAGCAAACATCGTTTACTTCATACCGCCATATCCTGCTGGCCACCGATTTCTCTCCCCACGCCGAGCTGGCCGGAAGGCGGGCACTGGAGATGGTGGAGAAATATGGTGCAAAATTCAGCATCGTGCATGTACTCGATAATATGATTCTCTATGACGGATTTATCGAACCGGTTGTCATTGATCAGGTCAGCCTGTATCAGGAACTGGAGACCTCGTCCCGACAGTTGCTTGATAAACTGGTTGAAAACATGGGAGTGCAGGATCGTGCCGAAGCCCATCTTATTAGCGGTTCGCCCAAGGATGAACTCCTTCGCTTTGCCGATGAGCAGGAGGTCGACCTGATTGTCCTGGGCTGTCATGGCCGCCGGGGACTGGATCGACTCCTGGGTTCCGTTGCCGCCGGCATAGTCAAACGGGCCGATTGTGACGTTTTGACTGTACATCTGAAATAAAATACACCTGAAATACAAGAGATGTTCTATTGAGGGATTTGCATTCCTCCGGGGTATCCAATGAAAAAAAAGGTCGGAAAATCACTAGAAGAATCCATCCCCATTCGTCCCCGGGCTCGAAAAAAGCCCTTGCCCTGGCAGGCCCCCAAGGCAAGGGAAGATGATCCCGGTGCCCGAGAACGGCAGGAAGCCATCATGGCGAGCCCCGGTTACCTGCAGGCGGACGAGGATATGGAGTTCCTCCGTCGTTCCGATACAACCCGGGGCGTACGGTTGCAGCTGGATTATCTGAAAGCGGAATCACTGCTTGAGCAGCATGGAATACAACATACCATTGTCGCCTTCGGTTCCACCCGTATCCATGAACCGGCGACCATTAAACGTGATCTGGCTCAGATCCGGACTCAGCTTGAAGAGACCCCCGAAAATCCGGCGCTGCAGCGCAGGCTTGCCGTTCTTGAACGGCTGCTGGCCAAGAGCCATTATTATTCCGTTGCCAGGGAGTTTGGGGAAATCGTCGGCCGGGCCGGGAACGGACCTGCCGATAACCGGGTCATGCTGGTGACCGGCGGCGGTCCCGGGATCATGGAGGCCTCCAACCGCGGTGCCTTTGACGCCGGGGCAAAATCAATCGGCCTCAATATCACCCTGCCCCATGAACAGTACCCCAATCCGTATATTGCCCCGGAACTCTGTTTTCGGTTTCATTATTTTGCAATCCGTAAACTGCACTTCCTCCTTCGTGCCCGTGCCCTGGTCGCCTTTCCGGGCGGATTCGGCACCTTTGACGAGCTGTTTGAAACCCTGACTCTGATCCAGACCCGTAAGATCAACCCTCTGCCCGTGGTTCTGGTCGGTGAAGAGTTCTGGCGCGGGGCCTTTGATGTGGATTTTCTGGCTGCTGAAGGGGTTATCGACCCCGAGGATAAAGAGCTGTTCTGGTTTGCCGAGACCGCCGATGAAATCTGGCAGGGGTTGAACCACTGGTATGAATCCGGCGGCGAACCATTTCTCCCCGCCCTTGATTAGTTCTCAATGAGCTCTGCCAATCAATATCTGCCGATTCTCCACTGGCTGCCGCGGTACCGCAAAGAATGGCTGCGTTCCGATCTGGTGGCCGGGATAACCATCTGGGCCGTTCTGGTTCCCGAGGCGCTGGCCTATGCCGGTATTGCCGGGGTGCCGCCGCTGATGGGCCTGTATACGGTACCTATCCCCCTGTTTCTGTACATTTTGCTTGGCACCTCACGTCAGCTGGTCGTGGGTCCGGATTCGGCAACCGCTCTGCTCTCGGCCGGCGTGGTCGGGGCAATGGCCTTATCCGACAGTCCGCATTTTTTTGCCCTGACCTCGGCCCTGGCCCTGATGGTGGGTGTTTTTTTTCTGCTGGTCGGCCTGTTTCGCCTCGGCTGGCTGGCCAACCTGGTCTCCAAACCGGTGATGAGCGGTTTTCTCCAGGGGATCGTTCTGGTGACCATTATCGGTCAGATACCGGCTCTGCTTGGTATCGGGGGAGAACAGGGTCATTTTTTTCAGAGGCTGGCCGGATACGCAACCCGCATCCATACAGTTAACCCAGCCACTGCCGCTGTCGGCCTGTCCTGCCTGTTTGTCCTTATTCTTCTGAAAAAGAAGATGCCGCGCCTGCCGGCGGCCATGGTGACGGCAATTCTGGCGATTCTTGCCGTCAGCCTGTTTGATCTCAATGCCCATGGTGTGCGGCTGACCGGAACCCTGACCACCAGTCTGCCGCCCCTGCATCTTCCCGATGTGAAAATTTCCGAATACATGCAGCTTGTCCCCGGAGCCCTTGTTATTGCCCTGCTCGGCTATGTCGAAACCCTGGGCGCAGCTGAGGGGGCGAGCCTGAAGGATGATCATGATATTGATCCGAACCAGGAACTGATAGCCCTGGGCGCCTGTAATATCGGGTCGGCAATCTCTTCCGGTTTTGTCGCCGTGGGCAGCCTGTCCAAGACCTCGGTTGCCATGGAGGCCGGGGCAAAGAGTCAGCTGGCCTATCTGGTCAGCGGCCTGCTGGCCCTGTTTACCCTGCTTTTTCTTATGCCTCTGCTGCAGAATCTGCCCCATGCCGCCCTGGCCGCCATTGTCATGGAGGCTATGATCGGCCTGGATCAGACCAAAACCATTCGGCGGGTGTTCAATTTTTCCGTTCTTGAGGGTTGTGTTGCTCTGATTGCCTTTTCCGGAGTTCTGCTGTTTGGTGTTATTGAAGGGATCGGCCTTGGCGTGGTGCTTTCCATCATCATGCTGCTTGAACAGGCAAGCCATCCCGGGACGGCTGTTATCGGCAGGATTCCCGGGCTCGGCACCTATCGGGATGTCCGTCGTCATCCCGAGGCCGTGACCGTGCCCGGTCTGCTGATCTTTCGTTTTGATGCGGAACTGGTCTTCCCCAGCAGTCGTTTTTTTGTTCGGGAATCTCTGCGTCAGATCAAGGCCGCAAAAACGGAGGTTCGGGTTTTTTTAATCAATGCGGAAACCATAAATGATATCGATGTGACCGGGGCCATGCTGCTGCTTCGTCTGCAGCATAAGCTGAAACGGAAGGGAATTGAGCTGTGGATTGCCCAGATGCAGGATCCGGTCATCGACAGGTTACGACAATTTAATATGGGCAGAATACTGATCATGGAACACCTGTATCCGTCGGTTACCGAGGCGGTACAGGCGTTTGTGGAACTGCCCGAACAGCAGGAGACGGGGAAGCAATGAAAACAAAAATAAAAAGGCTGATTGTTCTTCTGGTGATCGCGGCCCTGGCAGGTGGCGGGTATTATTATTCCCGGACCATGGAGAAGGGGCCGGATAATCGGCTTCTGCTGTTCGGGAATGTGGACATCAGGCAGGTGCAGCTGGCCTTTCAGGAGAGCGGCCGTCTGGAAAAACTGTATGTGCAGGAAGGGGACAGGGTAAAGGCCGGCACCCTGCTGGCGGAGATTGATGCGGTCAGGTACCATGCTGAGCTGCAGAGGGCTCAGGCTGAACTGGCTGCACAGAAACAGATGGTCAACCGGTTGCTGGCCGGGTCCAGACCGCAGGAAATTGCCAAAGCCAGGGCTGATGTCCGGGCCCTGGAGGCAAAGCTTGCCGATACCGAGGTGACGTTGAAGAGACTGCAGCGTCTGCTCAAGGATCAGGCAACTTCTCAGCAGAAAGTTGATGATGCCGCTACAGCTGAAAAAGCTGCAAAAGAGGGGTTGGAAGCTGCGCGCCAGGCTCTGGATCTTGCCCTCATCGGACCACGCAAGGAGGATATTGCCGCAGCCCGGGCAAAGCTGCAGGCAGCCGAGGCGGCCGTGACCCTGGCGGAAAAGGAGATGGCGGACACCAAACTGTACGCCCCTGCAGACGCCGTGGTCAGGGACAGGATCATGGAACCCGGCGACATGGCTTTTCCCAGCACCCCGGTTCTGACCCTGGCCAAGATTGATCCGCTTTGGGTTCGGGTCTATGTCCCGGAGACGGATCTGGGCAGAATTATTCCCGGGATGGAGGCGACCATCACCACGGACTCCTATCCCGGCAAAACCTATTCGGGATGGATCGGCTATATTTCACCCACTGCCGAATTTACGCCGAAAAATGTCGAAACCGAGGCCCTGCGAACCCGGCTCGTTTACCAGGCGCGCATTTTTGTCTGTAACCCGGAGCAGGAGCTGCGGCTTGGTATGCCGGCTACGGTTCGGATAGATTTAGATCAGCAGAAACCGAAAGGTCCGGTCTACCAGTCAAATGTCTGCCGGGATCGGTAGAGGGCGTTCCCTTGAACGGCAAACACTCTATGGATACGGACGCCTTGCCGCTGCAGGCTCAGGGAATCAGCAAAGATTTTCAGGTCGGTAAGCGAACGGTAACCGCACTGGACGAATTTTCATTTCGTCTCCGCCCGGGAATCGTTACCGGCCTGATAGGGGCGGACGGAGCAGGCAAAACAACGTTCATGCGTCTGGCCTCCGGCTTACTGCAACCGGACAGCGGCACCGTATCGGTCTATGGGCATGATGCAACGGTCGAATCCCTGACCGTACAGGGAATGATCGGGTATATGCCGCAGCGTTTCGGCCTGTATGAGGATCTTACGGTACAGGAAAACCTGGATCTCTACAGTGACCTGCAGGGCGTGGCAAGAACTGATCGTCCGGCCCGCTATCGCCTGTTGATGGATATGACCGGGATGGCACCTTTTACAGATCGCCTTGCCGGCCGCCTGTCCGGCGGGATGAAGCAGAAGCTGGGACTGGCCTGCACCCTGATTCGGCCGCCACGGCTTCTGCTCCTTGACGAACCCACCGTGGGGGTTGATCCGGTTTCCCGGCGGGAACTGTGGAACATTGTCTATCGCCAGGTGGAAGACGAGGGCATGACCGTTTTGCTATCCACCGCCTATCTTGACGAGGCGGAACGGTGCGGAGAGGTGATCCTGCTTCATGAGGGGAAAATGCTGGGTCAGGATCCGCCCGAAGAGTTCAGTAAAAAGCTGGCCGGACAGACCTTTGAGGCCCAGGGCAGTGAGCACAACCGGCGTGCCCTGCAGGAAAGGTTAAGTCTGAGCGAAAAAGTTACAGATGCCATTATTCTGGGTGATCAGGTACGTCTGGTGACCCGCAGGCCTGAGCAGCCCCGGATACTTGAGCAGGAATTTTCCACGGCCGGGGAACAGGTGCAGGTTCATTCGGTATCGCCCCGTTTTGAAGATGCCTTCATCTCCATGCTGAGCGATTCCGGGAATAGCGACAACCGGAAAAAACGTCGTTCTCTGATTCCGCCGGGACAGATTACCGGTGATCCGAATGAAGAGGTGATTGTCGTCCACGATCTGCAGCGTCGGTTCGGCGACTTTTATGCGGTCCGGGATCTGTCTTTTTCGGTTAAGCGTGGAGAAATTTTTGGTTTGCTTGGTGCCAATGGTGCCGGGAAATCCACCACCTTTCGTATGCTCTGCGGCCTGTTACCCGCTTCCGGGGGAACCCTGCAGGTGGCTGGCCGGGATCTGCGGGCGGCTCGAGCCGAGGCCCGGGGCCGGATAGGATACATGGCCCAGAAATTTTCTCTCTATGAGGGACTGACCGTTCAGCAGAACCTGAAATTTTTTTCCAGTGCCTACGGTCTGGCCGGAAAACAACAGCGGGAGCGTATCGGGTGGGCCCTGGATGCCTTTGAACTCAAAGACCTGCGCCGCAACATCAGCGGCGAACTGCCGCTGGGTTATAAACAGCGGTTGGCCATGGCTGCGGCCCTGATGCACAGCCCGGAAATTCTTTTTCTTGATGAACCAACTTCCGGAGTGGATCCGCTGGCCCGGCGGGAATTCTGGCACCGGATCAACGGGTTGGCCGAGGCCGGGGTCACGGTTCTGGTGACTACCCATTTTATGGAAGAGGCGGAATACTGTGACCGGCTGGTGATTATGGCCCGGGGGCAGGTGCTGGCCGCCGGTGATCCGGAAGAGTTGAAAAAGGGTACGGCAACGAAAGCTCTGCCGAATCCGAGCATGGAGGACGCCTTCATCGCCCTGATCGAAAATTTTGAAGGACAGGAGTGACATCCATGAAGGAGAGAGTATGTTACCCTAAGTGGGGAAGAGCAGCCGGTATTGGGACCATCCCATGGCCGGGGAGGGCGACCAGCTTTTTTTAGTAACTATTCAGATGGGTGCTGGAAATTTGCACAACCACCGGCTGTAACTGTTCAGATGTGCCCGAGATTCAGGTGATCAGGCCAATGAATCCATAGCCCGCCTATGTGAGGCGGCTTGAGCGCCTGAAGATTGGGTGCAGCTGAACAGTTACTTTTTTTGCAAGGAGTTTACCGTGACAACACCGGATGTTCGGATACCTGATGCACTGCTGCCTTTTTCTAAGGCATTGCAGCATTCCATGCAGCTGTACGAGCAAACCAGTTTCAGCGTCCGCCATGATACCCTGCTCAAGGCCTTTGTCGACATCGTTCATGACAATCACTCGCTGGAGCAGTTTTTTCAGGTCTGCGTCACCGTGCCTCTGCTGCTGGGCGAGATCCAGGCCCGGTTTTATCTCTATGAGAAAAAAAACGACGGCTTTCTCTGTGTCTGTGACAGCACAACAGGTCTTGTAGAGCCTCCACGGGCCGCCGATTTCAAGTTGCCGGCGGAAATCCGTACCGTTCAGGAATACGATGAACAACTGTTGTTCCCGCTCTTTCCCCGTACAGGGACAACCCGTCAGGAGGTGAAGGCCGGGTCGGGCAGCCAGGGGTTGTATGATCCGGATCCCTATTTTGCCAGCCACTCGCTGCTTGGATTGTACGGCCTTTCGCCGCTTGAGAAACTCAGTCCGGCGGATAGAGAATTTTTCCGGTTCCTCACCCGCTGGATCGGCAGTAAGCTCAACAATCGGCTCATTGTCAACCGTCATCTGGAGCACCTGCGCTTTCTCAATGATCTCGGACGGGACATCGGCCACAATATCATCGTGCCCAACATGTATCTCAGGCACCTGCTGCGGCAGGTGGAAAAACAGATTGAGGGTCTGAAGAAGATAGAACAGGACGCCGAAGATATCGCCACCCACGGGGTTTCGGTCAGGCAGTATGTGAGCCTTCTTGGCAGTTACCGTGAAAAACTCGACCTGCTGGAACAATCGCATCGGGATTTACTCAAACACCACAATCAGATTACCCTGTTTCTGGAAAGTCTGTTCCGGGAACAGCATTTCAGCCAGGGCCACCTCGTTGTCCAGCCGACCCGTTGTTTTGTTGAACGGGACATCATTCTGCCCCAGCTCGAACTTTATCAGAAAAAGCTTGAACGTCGAGGGGTTACCGTGGAGAAACCGGTCAACCTCTACAGACAGGAATTTCCCCTGATGGTGGATATCGGCCTTCTTTCCCAGGTCTATGCCAACCTTTTTTCCAATGCGGTCAAATATACCGAAGAGATCATTGATCATCAGGGTAAACCCCGCAAGGCCATGGCTTATGGAGCTGAAGAGGTGGAAGATTTTCCCGAACCGGGACGGCGGGGGATTAAATTTAATGTATTTACAACCGGGCCGACCCTCTCGGAACTTGAACGCCGGGCCGTCTTTGAGGAGGGAAACCGGGCTGATAACAGCAAGGGAATTGAGGGCTCCGGCCACGGCTTGAATTTTATCCGTCGGGTTGTTGAGGTGCACGGCGGTAAAGTCGGCTGCGAGGCAACCGCCGAAGGCAACAATTTTTATTTTATACTCCCGATCTCCCCCATAGATCACCATAGAGAGGAGTTGCATCAATCATGATCATAACCGGTGCAGTTCTACAATATTTCTTTCCGTCCAGCTCCGTTCCTGCAGTCTCCGCTGAGAACGGCAGTGAGCAGGCAGGTTAATCAGGGAGTATAGGCCAGGGATATGCATATCAACGCCATGCGGCTACGCGGTCTTATCCGCAAGGAAAGCCTGCAGATCATTCGTGATCCTTCCAGTATCGGTATAGCTTTTTTTCTGCCGGTTCTACTCCTGCTTATTTTCGGCTATGGAGTTTCTCTGGATGCCCGCAACGTGGCCATTGCATTGGTTGTGGAACAACCCGGTCCCGAGGCATCTTCACTGATCAGCGGGTTCCGTCAGTCTGATTATTTTGCACCCCGGGTCATGTTCTCCATTCAGGAGGCGGAACAGGCCATGATGGAGCGTAAAGTGGATGGTATCGTCTGGCTGCGGGCCGATTTTGCCAGGGAGCTTCGTTCCGGCCGAAGTGCACCCGTAGCCGTTATCGTAAACGGTGTCGATGCCAACAAGGCCCGCCTTATTGAAGGCTATGTCGGCGGAGTATGGCTGCAATGGCTGAGCCGGACGGCAGCGGAAATCGGGCAGCCGCTGCGGATCCCGGTCAAGGTGGAGCAGCGCATCTGGTACAACCCTGCGGTCCGCAGCCGCAACTATCTGGTACCGGGTCTCATCGCCGTGATTATGACCTTGATCGGGGCCATGCTGACCTCCATGGTGGTGGCCCGGGAATGGGAACGGGGAACAATGGAGGCCCTGCTGGTCACACCGGTGCTGGTCGAGGAGATTCTGCTGGGAAAAATCATTCCATATTTTATCCTCGGCATGGGCGGGATGCTGCTCTCGGTGGGGATGGCCCTTTTTCTCTTTCACGTGCCGCTGCACGGCTCCCTGTTGACCCTGACCGTCTCATCGGCCCTGTTTATGCTGACGGCCATTGCCATGGGACTGCTCATCTCCACTGCAGCCGGCACCCAGTTCGTTGCCGGGCAGATAGCCATTGTCGTCACCTTCCTGCCCGCCTTTATCTTGTCCGGTTTTATTTTTGATATCAATTCAATGCCGGTTGTTATCCAGTGGTTGACGCATCTGGTTCCCGCCAGGTATTTTGTCGCTATCCTGCAATCTGTTTTTCTTGTCGGTGATGTCTGGCCGATTTTTCTTGTCAATTCGGCCTGGCTTGCGATCATGGCAGCGATCTTTTTTTTCATTATCCGTAAGAAGTCAAACAAGAGGCTCCGTTGATTATGCTGATGTTCAGGCGGATTGTTTCCCTCATGATTAAGGAGTTCAGAACCCTGCTTACGGATAAAAAAAGCAGGATGGTCATCATTGTGCCGCCCATTGCCCAGCTCATTATTTTTGGTTATGCCGCCAGTTTTGATCTCAACCACATTAGTTATGCCGTCTTCAACGAGGATCAAGGCGTGGAGTCGAGGCAGCTGCTGGCCGGCTTTGGAGGGTCCGATGTTTTTTCCCGTTACGGAACCATTGAACATGACGGTGAGATAGCTCCTTTACTCGATACGGCTAAAGTGCTGCTGGTGCTGCACGTCGGTGCGCAGTTCTCAGAAAATCTTCAGCTTGGTAAACCTGCTCTTGTCCAGGTGCTGCTGGATGGGCGCAACTCCAATACGGCCATGCTGGCCCTGAATTATGTCCAGAATATTGTACTGTCTTTTAATGAAAAATGGAGCCGGGATCATGGCGACAAGGGGCCGCCGGCAATTCTTGTCCAACGGGCCTGGTTTAATGCAACCCTGGATTCGCACTGGTTTATTATTGTTGGTATTGTTGCCCTGTTGAACCTTGTGGTGACCCTTGAGGTCACTGCCCTGTCGGTCGCCCGTGAACGCGAAGCAGGGACGTTTGATCAGCTGCTGGTTACCCCGATGACCCCCTTTGAAATCCTGGTGGGCAAGTCGTTACCGGGCTTGATTATCGGCGTGCTTGAGGCCACGTTTATTATTACTCTCATTGTCCTCTGGTTCCATGTCCCTCTGCGGGGGAGTATCGGTGCGCTCTACCTTGGGCTCTTTATCTTCCTGCTCTCGGCCATCGGTATCGGGCTGATGATCTCATCGCTGTCGGTGACCCAGCAGCAGGGCTTAATGGGGGCTTTTCTTTTTATGGTGCCTGCGGTCATCCTGTCCGGATTTGCGACCCCGATTGAGAATATGCCTCAACTGGTGCAATGGTTTACCTATCTCAATCCCATGCGGTATTTTTTAATAGTTGTTCGTTCGGTTTTTCTGCAGGGGGCGTCTTATGATCTGCTCTGGAGTCAGTACTGGCCGATGCTGCTGATTGGGATATCGTCACTGAGTGTTGCGGCAGTTCTTTTTCGAAAGCGAATGTATTAGGCTCATTCATTGCCACAGTGATACAATTGGTCTACGGGAAGTGGCAGTGCCGTGCTGTCGATTGCCGGAAAAAATTGATAACCTATTGACAAAGATGAAAACATGCGCAAGTTTTTACCTAGACGGGAAGAATAAACGAACCTTGAGGAGAGGTTCAGCCTTGACTATTAAAATTTTTGGAGGAGTATGATGACTGAGATTAAAAGAGTGGTTGTTCCGGTTGATTTTTCCAGCACTATGAATAAGGTGATTGACTATGGCGTATCGGTGGCCGACAAGCTCGGGGCCGAGGTTTTGTTTCTGCATGTGATCAATGATTTTAACGGCTATGACATGATGCTGGTGCATCCGTCTTTTATGAGTATGACCAAGGATCTTGAGCAGAAGTCGGAAGAGCGGATGGCGGCGCTGGTCAAGGATCATAAACAACGGGAACATGGGGCTCGCGGACATGTGGTTGTTGGAGATGCTGCCGATGAAATAATCGATTATGCCAGGCTGGAAAAGGCGGATATGATTATTATCGGGACCCATGGCACTAAAGGACTGGAAAGATTTCTTATTGGCTCCACTGCCGACCGGGTGGTTAAAAAATCGCCCTGCCCGGTACTGGTCTTTAATCCTTTCACCTGACCAAATCCCTTATCTACTGCCTGCTGATACGATTACGGTGTCGGCAGGCAAAAGGATGCATTCTTTCTCTCCGCACTCCGCAGATTCAGATCTTCTCGCGGAGAAGAGTTATAGTTAATCCTGCCAGTTGTCCGGCATTTAAACGTCGATGCAATCACATCTGCTGCGTCAGCTTCACCATTTTCGTGCTCGACGTATCAACAATACGCCTGTGCCGAAAATGACTTGCTTCCTTGCATCTATACCTGTCTCAACGTTCTCGGTGCTCGAACAACTGCAGGATTTAGGTTATACTTTAAATTCCCAATAAACTTTTGGGCATTGGATGAAATCCGACAGCTGTACATTGAGGATGCCGTCATGCCCCGGTGAACAGTTACAAAAATATGTCCTCTGCAAACCAGGAGCTGTGTCTTGCCGACGATTTTGTCCGGTATACCGGCCGCAATATTTTTCTGACCGGTAAGGCCGGTACCGGCAAGACAACCTTTCTTCATTCCCTGCAGGAAAACCCGTCAAAGCGGATGATTGTCACTGCACCCACCGGGGTTGCAGCTATCAATGCCGGTGGGGTAACCCTTCATTCTTTTTTTCAGCTCCCCTTTGGCCCCTTTGTCCCCGGCAGCGAGACCTTTGAGCGGAATAAGCAGCGTCAGTTCAGATTCAGCAAGGAAAAGAAGCGGATTATCCAAAGCCTTGATCTGCTTGTCATTGACGAAATAAGTATGGTTCGGGCCGATCTTCTTGACGCAGTGGATGCGGTCCTGCGTCGCCATCGGCGTAATGATCTGCCTTTTGGAGGAGTGCAGCTGCTTATGATCGGTGACCTGCACCAGCTTTCCCCGGTGGCCAGGCATGATGAATGGCAGCTTTTACAACAACATTATGAATCGGTGTATTTTTTCAGCAGCAAGGCTCTTGCCCGAACGGAGCTGGTGACTATTGAGCTGCGGCATATTTACCGCCAATCGGACGCCCGTTTTATCAAGCTGCTGAACCTCGTCCGTGACAACCGGCTTGATTCCTCTTCCATGGCGGAACTGAACCAGCGATATATTCGGGAATTCACACCGGATGATGACCAGGGATATATTACCCTGACCACCCACAACAGCAGTGCCGAGTCCATCAACCGGAAAAGGCTGCAGGCCCTGCCCGAAAAAGAACACCGTTTCACGGCTGAAATTTCCGGAGATTTCCCGGAACAGATGTACCCGGCTCCGGCTGATCTTGTGCTTAAAGAAAGGGCCCAGGTGATGTTTGTTCGTAATGACCCTTCTGGGGATAAACTGTATTACAATGGAAAAATAGGAAAAATTACTGATATTTCCGATAAAAGCATCAGTGTCCGCTGCCCTGGTGACAGGGATGAAATTGTTGTGGAACCGGTTGGTTGGGAAAATATTAAATACACCGTTAATCAGGAACACCGGGAAATTACCGAGGAAACCATCGGCAAATTTGAACAATACCCCTTGAAGCTTGCCTGGGCCATCACCATTCATAAGAGTCAGGGGTTGACCTTTGACAAAGCCGTTATTGATGCCGAAGCCGCCTTTACCCATGGTCAGGTCTATGTCGCCTTGAGTCGGTGCAAGACCCTGGAGGGGATGGTCTTCAGCTCTCCCATTGGATCTCGTGGAGTGGAAACGGATCAGGCGGTCCTGTCTTTTGACGAAATTGTTCTCCAGAACCCACCATCTGCAAGTCAGCTTCAGGCGGCTAAGATCAGCTATCAGCAGCAGCTGCTGCTTGAGTGTTTTGATTTTCAACTGTTACAAAATCGCCTCAATTATCTCATTCGGCTTGTCCTGGGAAATATGAGCGTAATTCAGGTCTCCGGCAGCGGAGATCTTCGTCAACTACAGGAAATGGCCCGGCAGGATATTTTTATTGTCGGCGAAAACTTCAGACAACAGTTACGGACACTTTTTGATGGCGGGAATCTGCCCGAATCCGATCCCCACATCATAGAGCGAATCGGAAAGGCCTCTGCTTGGTTTCAGGAAAAATTTGCCGGTATATTTGGGGGATCAGTGCAGACAATGCATGTGGAAACCGATAATGCGGTGGTTCGGAAAAAGATTTCCAATACCTTGAACAGTCTGAAAAAAGAAATCACCGTCAAGCTTGCCGGGGTTAAGTGCTGTGCACACGGTTTTTCTCCGTCGGAGTATCTCCGTGCACTTTCTGCTGCTGAACTTGATTTTAAACCGGACAATGTGAGAAAGTCCCAGGCTCCGACCTACAGCGAGGCGGATGTGGGCCACCCGGAACTGTTCCAGAATCTGAGAGAGTGGCGTTCACAAAAAGCCGGAGAGCTGAAAGTGCCCCATTTTCAAATTATGCACCAGCGGGTTTTAATCCAGATAGCGATTTTTTTGCCCGAGAACTGCACTGATCTTGAAAAAATAAAAGGCGTCGGCAAAAAAACAATTGAGAAATACGGCCGGGAACTTGTCGACCTTGTTGCAAGCTATCGTAAAAAACACCGGATTGATAAAGTCATTGTGCCTGAGCCGAAATAGTTTTTTGTGGTCACATTCTGTGACTGAATAATGCTTTCCCTATACAGGACGGAATCCAGGGTGATGACAAATCGTTTGATCGGCCTCTCTCCAGCTGCATTAAAAATGGTTTAACCATTTTTAATGCAGAGAAGTAGGAGTCTTGGTTGTTTTTTTATATGCCGTAATTTCAACATATTGAACCGTTTAGAACGGGAGCGATGGAGGGTACTGTGAAAACGATTCTTTTCGGTGAAGATGAAAAGTGATGGACTCGTAAAAAGTCAAATCGCGACTTGCACAGTACGGAATTACAGGGTTATACGACCTTCTCGCCGTCGGTTTCGTGGCTTTTTACGACACCGACAGAAGTATCTTGCCGAAGCTGTTCAGCAATTCAGAGAGGCATCACATCCGGTAGTCTTGACAGGCGCGGGAATTTCCGTGGGCAGCGGTATACCTGATTTCCGCAGTGCGGGCGGCCTGTGGCAGATTTTTCACCGGACCAGTACGCGACCATCAATGTTTTTATACGGAATCCGGCCAGGGCATGCGGAACCTCGGCCCAAGTCTTTTCGTAATAGTTCACCAGGGTATCCGAAGCGGGCTATATTCTGGTACTGTAAAAGTTTACCAGTATTCAATATTCGTTCAAGCAGGCCGACGAGCTATAGCCCG
>VAPM010824471.1_pt1 | contig 17236 bp, 17 predicted proteins | sample 3395091 | NCBI WGS metagenome assembly VAPM01 (sample SAMN08290445, study PRJNA428436) | hydrothermal vent metagenome | isolation source: Deep-sea hydrothermal vent chimney 3 | place: Pacific Ocean: Juan De Fuca Ridge | reverse complement strand
CCCCAAAAAAGTAAATCCATAATACGTATTAGTATACCCGTGTACAGTCATTTATGCTATTATTTTGTTTATGAAATTACACTCAAAAATATTAAAAAATGGACTCACTATTCAGATAATAGAAATGCCTGGCACTAACGTAGTTACTTCTATGATTCTGGTAGGCGCTGGCTCTAGAAATGAGGATAAAAAAATAAGTGGAATTGCTCATTTTCTGGAACATATGTTTTTCAAAGGAGGTGAGAAGTATAAAACTCCTAAAGAAGTATCTTCTACTATAGATAGTCTAGGAGCTGAGTTTAATGCTTTTACGTCTCAAGAAGTTGTTGGGTACTACGTCAAATCGGCAAAGCAACATGTTAATACTTCTCTAGATGTACTTAGCGATATGTTAACAAAGGCGCAATTTCCAAAAGAAGAAATAGAAAAAGAGCGTGGAGTTATACTTGAAGAAATAGCTATGTATTTAGACTTACCTATGAGGCAAATAGGCTCCGATTTCACTTCGGTATTGTTTGGAGATCAATCGCTTGGCTGGGAGATATTAGGTTCTCCTGATGTGATAAAATCGGTCACACAGAAAGATTTCTTTGATTATAAAGATGCACTGTACGTTCCTGAAAATATTGTAATTACTTTAGCTGGTTCGGTGACAGAAAAAGACATCGATCGTGTAGAGAAATACTTTACATTTAAAGATGGTAAAAAGACGTATAAACAAATACCTTTTGATTCACAAATACCAGAAAAAAAATTTAATATTAGAGAGAAATCAACTGAACAGTATCATATTAGTCTCGGAGTGCTTGGATTGTCTGAAGACGACAAAAGATATCCTATTCAAGAACTACTTTCTACAATTCTAGGAGGAAATATGTCATCTCGTATGTTTCAAAACGTACGCGAAGAGAAAGGTTTATGTTACTCAATTCGTACATCTTCAACAGGTTTTTTTGATATAGGAAGATTTACAACAAGAGCAGGAGTAAAGCTAAATAAAGTCTTAGATGCAGTTAATGCAATAAGAACAGAATACGATTTAATTGCTAAAGATGGAATAGGTGATGAAGAATTATCAAAAGCAAAATCTTTTCTTGGTGGGAGGATAGACTTAGGCACAGAGGACACAGAAGAAGTTGCTTTTTATTATGGAGAAAATACTCTTATGCACGGAACTCAAGAATCTCATGAAATAAAAAAACAAAAAATAGATAAAATAACAAAGGAAGAAGTTAACGCTCTAGCAAAAGAATTATTGCAACCAGAAAGATACCGTTTTGCTGGTATTGGACCAAAGATGGATGAAGAAAAACTCCTTAAACTAATTTCTTAGTAAAATCTATTTAAGAGTTATAAGTATTGCACCGCCTGTCATAAGGAGTGCTCCGAGTATTACCTTAATACCAAATCCTTCACCTAGGAAAACTGCTGCGAGTAATACTACAAACACAACACTTAACCTATCAATAGCTACCACTTGGGATGCAAAATCTAACTTAAGAGCGTAAAAATAAAATAGCCAAGATAGCGCTCCAGCTATACCAGCAAGAGCAATCAGAAGCCACTCTTTAGAACCCAAGCTTGTTATAGAGAATCCATCAAACTTATTAAGGAAAAAACTCACTATAAGCAAGAAACCAGCCATTATAAGGGCACGTATTGTTGTTGCTAAAGTAGAATCTAGTTCCTCAAGTCCTAGTTTTGCAAAGATAGCTACGAGGGCTGCCATTATTGCTGAAAGGAATGCATATATTAACCACATAATATTAGTATGTACACCCTCGACGCGTCTCTTCGTTGCTTCGAAAAAAATATCATTCGCCATAAGTATAATATGGCTTTTTCTATTTTTCACTTACGCCTCGAACTGCATTCAAGTGAGTACATTCTAAGTATACACTTTCTCTAAAAAAGTTTTGTATGTAAGGAATACCTCTTGTAGATGTCTAGATAACTCATGATCTTCCCCTAGGCGTTTTACAATAGCTTCTACTACCCCACCATAGAAATGTATTCTGTCTTCTGACTTAAAATCTTTTTTAAATTCTTCTGTGCTGTTTTTATAACCGTTTATTATCGAGCTGAAATTATGTATCTTATCTGCAGCAGAGACATAAAGAGATTCTTCTGGACCAATTTCAAGTCCTTGTATATATTCCCTCTTTCTATCCGCCCAATCTAGTTTCTCACCATCTTTAGTTTTTTGCTCTGTTACTCCTAGGACGATCTCTTTTACTCGTGAACCAAAATCTCTTTCAAGCTCATCTTCGGTATAATCAGTATCTTCAAGAGTGTCATGAAGTAATCCTGCTATAAGCACGTCTTCGTCTTTTGTATATTCAATTAAAATAATAAATACGGAAAATAAATGTGTTACGTACGGCAATCTTTCAAAGCCTTTTCGTGTTTGCTTTTTGTGTAGCATAGACGCTTTACGTATAGCTTTTTCTATCTTGGGTGTGTAGATCATATATTTTTTATAATTACTATTGCATGATAGCAGATTACATTTTCTGTTGCTACACTGTATTTAATGCCAGATTCACACGATATTCATTTGCCAATAGAGTGGAAAAATCTTTTACATGAAGAGTTTAATAAGATATATTTCAAAAGTCTCGCACTTAAAGTACGAAGTGAATACACTTCTCAAATAATTTTTCCACCACCAAAACAAATCTTTCGAGCGTTTGAATTATGTTCCCTTGAAGACCTTCGCGTTGTAATTTTAGGACAAGATCCATACCATACACCTGGAGTTGCTGATGGGCTTGCATTTTCAACGACTTCCCAAAAGAAAATACCACCATCTCTTCAAAATATATTTAAAGAATTAGAGTTAGAATATGGAGAAATTAATATAGACCCAGATCTTACAAGGTGGGCTCAACAAGGGGTCTTACTACTAAACGCTTCTCTTTCAGTGCGTAGTGGTGAAGCTAACTCACATGCCAGCCATGGTTGGCATACGTTCACTGACGCTGTAATATCAACTATTTCAAAACATAACACACATATAGTATTTATGTTGTGGGGGGCTTTCGCTCAAAAAAAATCAGAGCTTATAGATGAAACCAAGCATCTTATTCTTACATCAGTACACCCTTCCCCGCTCTCAGCTCATCGAGGGTTCTTTGGTAACAATCACTTTAAAAAAGCTAACGAGTACTTGAATGAAAATAGGCGCAAAGAAATAGACTGGTGCTCCTAAATAACACCTTCTTTTTTTAACTTTTTATACTTTAATTGAGTACCTCTGTTGTATTCTCCAAGTGTGCCATCTGACTTTATTACTCTATGACATGGTACAGAGCTATCATGATTTCCTTTCATAATACTACCAACTATGCGGTATGCATGTGGCGAACCCGCCTTTTCTGCCACTTCTTTATACGAAAGAGTCTTCCCTCTTGGTATGTTTTTCACTACTTCTAATACTTTTTCTTTAAACATGAGTGATTAAAATAATGTGTCTGTCTTAACTTCTTCTTTTGATTCTCCTACTTTTTCTTTTTTAAGCTTCTCAGGTTTCTTAATTTTAGACGCATGTATTGCTTGTAATTTTTTGCCAGAAACTTCTCTGTATGGGCAGTATTCACAGTCGTCTCCTACTTTAGGGATTGAGCCTGACTTTAAACACCCTTTAATGTTCTGTAAGACTGATTCGATCCAAGTATCTTTCCCTAGATATGGTAGTACTTTTATATCAAATTCTAGTTTATTATCAAAAGCGCCAACGTCCGTCTTAGCGTTCACGTAGACAAAATACCCTGTGTCAGAGACCTTGAATCCATTTTGTCGAAAGAGCCACTGATATATTTCCATTTGCCGCTTATATCCATCTTGCCAGTCTGCGTCTAAACTCACTTCACCATCTTTACTTGTTGCTTTGTAGTCGACAATAATAAGCTCTCCATTTGTAGTGACCCATATATCATCTATTGCGCCTGAAACAACAAGTCCTGTTTCTTTATGTAGACAATCGATACCTTCAAAGTTTTCCCGCCATTTGTCAATATCTTTATGCTGATATGGCACAGCGTCAACACCAAACTCGGTCATTATTGGATGCGGAGTCTTGTTTGCGCGATGAATATCGAACTCTTTCTTTAAAAGTGTATCGACAGCAATGTTGAGGTTGAGTGGGTATCCAGGAGGGCGTTTGGTCCCAAGCTTGTTGTCTAGGTAGAAACATCGAGGACACGACATGAATAATTCTATTTTAGAGCGAGAAAGGCGCCATTTTTTGCCACCATAATTCCATTCTGCTCTCCTGTTTGGATTGTAGTAACCTGCCATATGGAATATTGTAACATAGCTAATAAAATAAATGCCCCAAGCATATGGGGCATTTATTCTTAGTTAACTGAATTGTCTGGGACTCGATCCTTATTTAATGGGCTCTCCAGATTGTTTATCTTTCACAACTTTGACACGACTTCTTTTATCAAAAAATGCATCAAGCTTAGTCTCAACAAACCACAGTACAGTAAACACAAGTAGTGTAAGAATTGTTGTAAATATTGCTATTGCGTACAGGCTATACCCTACTGCAACTCCTATTCCTGCTGACACCCAGAGTCCTGCAGCAGTTGTTAAACCTTGGAGTGAGTTTTCTTTAAAGATTATAATACCAGCTCCCAGAAAACCTATACCTGTAATAATCCCCGCAACAACACGCATGGGGTCAAATGAAACCAGTCCAATATATCCAGACGTTACTTGAATTGAGACTATGGAGAATAAGCATGCACCAAGTGCAACAAGTGCGTATGTGCGTGTTCCTGCTCTTTTGTCAGCGACAACAGAGCGTTCCGTCCCTAGGATCATACCAAGAAAAACAGCTAAAAGAAGCTGTAAGAATATTACAAATGTTGAATTAAAGAAAATTGGTTCCATATAATTTAATATATTTTAATGATTAGAACTTACACACTTGGATGCGGTTCGAGGCGCAAGGCAAAAATTAAGTGAAGTGTGTCTGTGCCATACAGTGAACGATATTTTTGACGATATAACGAAGAAATGCGCCAAGTGCGTAAGTTTTAAATTACTCTACTATAAATGTAGTCAGGATGGGCTGGTTGCCATTTTGTAAGAACGGGAAGTCTGTTTCAAGACTAAACACTTTATCTCCGTTATCCCGATATAATATAGCTCTATAAGTTATACCAACTTCGGTTGTTCTTAACAATTCTACGTTTCCACTATGTTCTCCTTTGTCGAATCGTGCTGCACCAAGAGCATTACCTATATGACTTGCTGTTCCCTCATGGATTACAAGCCATCCATCTTCTTCAAATACAGCTTTTTCTACTACAACAGACATACCTGCGAGTTGGTTGCGGACTATAATTGCGTCATTGCGTAGCTGTGCTTCCACTGTATTAAGTTCTTGAACAGATGTAGTTAAGTCTTTTTTATCTATTTCGCTAACAACTACTTCCACTTGTTCTTTATCTGAAAGAGCATCTTGGGTTGCTGTCCACATCCATACAAAAAAAGCTCCAACAACTACCCCAATTAAAAACACTCCAAAAAGTTTTATATTAAAATTTCGTGATTCAGTATTCATATGTGTATATTTACTAATATGCTCCATTCTACACTCCAGCCCCTGGTTGACACAAGTCCCCTATTTCATTAAGAATTTCAGGAATTAATCTCGATTCAACCCCATGTGTCTCCAAAAGGCTGTTATTATCTTTTATATCTCGACACAATAATACTTTATTTTCGATAAGTCTCTTCCTTTCTTTTGAAGGTATTTTAGTAAGACATGTGATGGGGTGAAGTCCTGTTTCTTCTATAAGTGAAAATAGGTTTCCTTTTAGGGGGTATTCCCAACTTATCATCTTTAAGCCGGCACATTTACCATATGACACTGCATTTTTTGTAAATTTTGTGTTTGTGATAAGGATACCTTCGTCTACTGCACCAGATTTAATAAGGTCATCAAAACGTGCGTATACGTAAAGCGCCACCTTCAAATCTGATTTTATACCTTGACTGTTATGAAATTTTATTTCTGCGCCATATATCTTTTTATCCTTCTTTGCAAACAAGTCGACTTCGTGCACTGCGCACTTCCCTTTTAACATAACTCCAGTTGAAGATTCAAACCCTTTTGCGCGATAAATCTCTGCAATAAAGTCTTCAAGTGGGAATCCGCTTGGTCCAAGATCAAAAACAGCTTTTTTAAGAGAGTATTTTGCCGCAGTCACTCCTGTGTCTTTATCACGAAGTAGCTCAAAAGCATTTCTATAGATTTCCTTTGTGGTCATGCCATCAACAAGTCTAGAAGTTATACCTGCTAACACTTCTTTTATTATGGATTTCGACGCACCAGAACGCTCTAGAGAGCGTTCTAGCTTTGACGCTTCAAACGGCTCCGTACTTCCATCTGCTTTTTTAATTAAAATCTCTTTAGTCATAGAAATAGTCTACCAGATTAACTATATCATTTCATTAAATTCACTCAAATGATGCACTGTGTATGTTGGTTTCCCAGTCTCTTCATTTGGTAATTCATCTTTAAATTTTCCATTTCGAAACCAAATTGTTGTAGTTCCGTTTTGATTACCCCATTTAATTCCTCTTATAACCCTGTCGTCGACTATTACCGCTTCTTCGGGTTTGAGTTCTAGAGCCCTCAATGTTTTTGCGTACATACTATCTTTATCTTTTGTATCAAAGAGAATAGACTCGAAGTATTGTTCTAGATTATTTTCTTTTATAATACGTAATCGTTCTTGTATTTTTTCTTCGCCAGCAGTTGCTAAAGCAACGATTGCTAAAATATATTTTTGAGATAGATGATCAAGTACTTCTATGGTGTCACTGAACAATCTCTCAGTCTCTGGATTATAAAGGGTTCTTCCCCAATCAAAAATAATAAGTTTCTTATTCATAAAGACTGAAAGCTATTTTATAATACCTCCACCTAAACACTCATCTTTATTATATATAACAATAGATTGTCCACGAGCTAGTCCATGTTGTGGCTCTTTAAATACAACTTTCTCTCCTTCTATTTTACATTGATATAGTTCTCCACGATGTCTAATGCGGGCTGTGTATTCTTTCCCTGCTTCAGGAACTTTTGTTATCCAATTTATCTGCTCTAATAGGACTTCTCTTTTATTAAAATCTTTATCGTTTGGTTTATGAGAAACGGTGATGATATTTTTTTGTACATCTTTACTTACAATATAGTACGGCTTTCTGTCAGTGTTTTTCTCAAAAATTATAAAACCATGGCGTTGGCCGAGCGTGTATATTTCAGCACCATTGTGGGAGCCCACTATATCTCCCTTTGTATTAAATACATAGCCCTCTTTTAAATCTATATAATGACCAAGAAATTCTTCGAGATCCACGTGACCTAGGAAACAAATACCTTGGCTGTCTTTCTTGTCTGCGGTTGACAGATTATATTTCTTAGCTAGTTTACGTACTTTGTCTTTTTCCAAGCATCCGACAGGAAACAGTACCGAGCCCAGTTCTTTCTGTGTAAGAGTCCATAAAAAGTATGTCTGGTCTTTGTTGTGGTCTACGCCCTGCAACATCTTAAATTGCTCACCATCTTTAACAACCTGAGCATAATGACCTGTTGCTATATAGTCTGCCCCGCTTTCTTTCGCAAACTTCATAAAGCTTCCAAATTTAATATATTTATTACACATCACATCAGGGTTTGGGGTTCGCCCTTTTTTATACTCAGAAATCATATAGTCTGCGACTTCTTCCTTGTACTCTTTTTCAAGGTCTAGTGTTAGGAACGGTATATCGAGCCGTACACAGACACGCATGGCATCTGTTCTTTCCTTTTCCCAATCACACTCTAGGAATTCAGGTTGCCACACCTTAATAAAGACTCCAACTACGTTATATCCAGCATCTTTAAGGAGCGCTGCGGAAACAGACGAGTCTACTCCACCACTAACTCCTACAAAGACTGTTCTATTTTCATTTTTCTTATTCACGAGATAGTTATATCACAACTTTAGTCTATATACTGCGCTTTCTTTCTGGAGTGCTCTGCGAAGGTTTTACTAAAATGCGTTATCCCGCTCTTATCTGCTAAATAGTAGTAATAGCCGTGTTTATTTGGAGTTACTGCTGCTAGGATTGAATCTAGTCCAGGGTTTGCAATAGGACCGGGTGGGAGTCCTCTATATTTATACGTGTTATACGGAGAATCTATTTGTAAATCTTCAAGAGATAGTTGAGAAGTACCTTTTCCAAGAAGATATGCAAATGATGCATCAACCTGAAGTGCCATATTAACATCTATACGATTCCAAAGAACTCCAGAGATTTCGCGTTTTGTTTCAAAGTCCATGGCTTCTAACTCAATAATAGATGCCATGGTTATAATGTCTTCTATAGAAACCCCTGAACTTTTCATAAAATCTTCCATTTCTTTAGACACTTCTTTTAAGCGAGTATTAAAATTATCTTTCATTGTTTTGTACACTTCCTCCTCACTTACATTTGGTAAGAAATAATACGTGTCTGGAAACAAGTACCCCTCGTCACTTTTAGATAAAGATATAAACTTCGCCATATCAAATGTTTCTATTGTGTTAGATAGATGTAGCGCAACTTCTTTGTTGTTTAACCCCTCAGGAACCAATACCGTTATTGGAGTTAATCCAAAAACTCCACGAGTTATCCTGTAAGCGAGCGTGAATACTCCTTCTTTCTCATCTAAATAGTATTCTCCCGCATGTGAGCTTTTCTCCCCTCCTAATAATATTATTCCTGCTCTAAATAGAAATGGAGAGCGTATAGCCCCAGATGATTCAAAATTCACAGTGATATCTTTTAGTGTAGAGCCTTCTTCTACTTTAATGATTTGTTTTATTGGAAAATCAGATGGCACTCGAATCAGGGAGATATAAAAAGAGAAAGTTAGAACAATAACTGAAAGTGTTATAGCTTTTTTTACGCGTGACCCAAACAATACTCTCAGTATGTGGACTGGTAAGTTTTCTTTTTGTGATATTTCTTGTAAGAGTTCGTCTGTGTTCATTTCTCTCTATGATGGCTTTTTTATCCAATAGGTAGATTAGATGGAGCTTCTCCTTTTGTAGACTGAACACGTGGAAGTGTTGGTGCTTGTACAACTGACCCGGGGAAATGAAATATGGTAGCTAGCTCCTCTACATTAAGTACAAAAGGAGGGGTTTTGTATGGCTCGTGGAAATAAGAGCGACGCTTATAAGCATCAATAATTTCTCTTTTATTTCTCTCTTTTTTCCACCCAAAAAGGTCTTGCCATGGGTAGTCATACCCTATAAACCATCTTGTAGGTGCAAACCCGTTAAGGCTCCCTGAATTAAGTTGTTTAAATGAAGAGGTTAACCCAGCAATATTTGATGGATTAAATTTGCCTGACTTAGAAATATAGATACCGCGTATTCCGATGTCAAATCCTAGTTTTGAAATACTTCGCTCAAGAGCTTTTATAGTATCCGTCTCACCAGGTGTAGGATTAGGAAATCCTGACCTTTCTTTGCCTTGCTCATCAGTATATTTAGGTGTTGCATTATCTCGTATCTCATCTATCTCTTCCTTTGCTTCTTCTTTCCAGCTCGTAGTTTGTGTAAATAAAGACCCTCCTTTGTACTTTCTATCATCTTTTAACTTATCTTTATTTGTACGTATTAAAATCTGGAACCACAACTGTTCATCAGGACCGATATGTCCAAGGAATTCAAAGAAACCTGCCATCGGATCTATTTTAAACTCCTCTTTTGGGTCTTTATCAAGCCCATAGTCAATATATGTCTTGATTGGGTAAGCATCTTTCTTTGTTAATTTAAAATCGCATCCCCATAAATCATATGCGTCAGTGCTGTACCGTAGCTTTTTTGCATAATCATCTACTTCATGGATTTCTACCATAGGATATTGACCGTATATTTGAGCCTCTACAACATCTCTAAGGAATTTACTAGTGTATATATAGAAGTGTATTTCTCCGCCGAGAGAAACCATCTCTAGTGAGTACCAAGATCTTACCTTGCCTTGAAAACTCCTATTAATAAAAGTGGTTTCTCCCATACCAATATGAATATTACTTAAAACTGTTTCCATAGCTAGTGGGGAGCGTACTACCTCACGTGGTAAACGGATTTCAAGTAAAACATACTCTTGTTTGTTTATGGACTTAGCGCGAATATATTTAATCCATATTTTCCAAAATACAACAACTAATACAAAAGGTAACCAAACTGGAGAAGATAAGAAAATTGTTTCAAACGTTGGCCCCAGATTTAATTCAAGTATAGAAGAAGTAAACCATAGTAGTCCAAGAAATACAGCTACTAAAAACCAAGCAGAAGAAAATTCAAAACCTTCGAGTGTTTTACTTACGTCTTTTAATGGGTTTACAGACATTGTGTTAAATTATACAACCTGTTTACTCAAGAGCAAAGCGATTGATTTGCACTAAAGCGCCGCGACTTATACTCAATCGTTCCACTCTTGAATAAGTCGGTTGTAAACAGCAGTGCTCTGTGAGTACAACCGATTTCTCTAGAAGTGCAACCAGTTCGTTCAAGAGTGAAACGATTGGATACAAACAGCAGTGCAAAGTCCATGTATAGTGAAAAATAGAATAGTTATTATTACAGTGGCTCGGACACTCAAAACATAAACACTCCAGTATAGCTGGAGTGTTTATGTTTTTAGAGATGGTTTAATAATTAAACTATTGAGTACTTACCTCCTTTATCTTTCTTAAATACTGTAACATCCTGTAGGTTTACTAAAATAGTATTATCCTTTACGTAACGCTCTTTTCGTATTTTATCAATAAGGTCTTCTTTGGTTAAAGGACCTTCTTTTGAAAGGATGCTACGAAGTACGTCTTTTACTACTCCGCTTGAGTACCCCCATTCCTCAAGGGCATAAAGACCTCTTCCTACAAGCACAAATCGTTTATCTTTGATAAGTTCATTGTGACAAGTTGCAACATGAGCCTTTTTATTAAATAAGTCAGTAATCATACGTGCAACTTCTGTAAAATGCATTGGTGAGCCATGACGTTTTATTGCAAGATACGCAAAATCCCTCATTCCTTTTGCTCGTACGTTTGAAGATGTAGTTTGACCCCATTCACCAAGTGGGTTCTTGGAGATTGTTTTTGAAAGAGATAACCAGCGACGTAATATTTCGTCTTGTAGATATTGTTCATTAAGATGCTTAACTTCGTCTAGAAATGAATCAATTAGTTTTGATTCTACAACAAGCTCATCATCTGAAAGATTCGAATAAAGATTACGTAAAGCTTTATGAACATCTTCAGCAAGATCTTCATCTATATACCATCGTGGTGTAAATTCAGAATCTTCTTTTTTATATACAAAGTGATTACCCAAAACTAGTAAGAAATGGATATGGTTTTGTGTTCCACTGTCCTTAGAGATACTCGAGAGTAGTTCTTCTTCTGAAATAACTCCTCCAAGTGAATCGATATATTTTTCTAGTTCGTCGAAAATGCCAGTTGTACTTTCAAATATGTCTGATTTACGGATACTAGCTAAGGCATGGTTTTCAATCTGGCGGACTCGTTCTCGAGTGATGCCATATCTTTCACCAATAGACTCTAGAGTCTTTTTCTCAGTATCTTTCCCAAGACCATAACGACTAGTAAGAATCTCTCCAGATCTCTCTGGAAGAGCTCCAAGAAGTGTCTTGGTTATTTGCTTTGGTTTGAATGTAATTTTCGCCATAAATATATTGATAAGTGTTGAATAGTGTACTCTAATTTCTGTCATTTGTCTAGTGCTTCGTCAAGTACCACGTCCTATACGGCTAAATAACTATATTTATAAGCTTATTTTCGACATAGAATGTCTTTTTAGCCTCACCTTCTAGCCATTTAGAAAATTTGCTGTCAGCCCGAACCAGCTTTATAGCATCATCCTTACTTATCCCAGAATTAGCTTCTATGGTTCCTCGTGTCTTACCGTTTATCTGTACGGCTATAAAGACAGTGCCAGAAACAAGTTTAGATTCGTCAAATTGTGGCCATTTTTCAAGATGGATAGAGGTCACATCGTTTTTCTTTAGAATTTTCGCCTGCAAGTCAAACCAAAGTTCTTCTGTTATATGTGGAGCAAATGGTGCAACAAGCTTAAATATTGTTTCCAATTGTGGAGTTGTGATTTGACGGCTCTTAGTGTTAGTTACTTTCACTTTATGCGATATAGTTTTATCTTCTTCATATATATTATTCAAGAGAACCATTAAAGAAGATACTGCTGTATTGAATTTCATTTGATCAATATCATCATTCACTTTTTTAATTGTATTATGTAATAAATTAGAGAAAGAGTTGTCCCATTCATCTAAATCATAATCTTTTCCATTATCATCTATATAATTCTTTTTCCAATCGTTGTGGTAATAATTCCACATCTTTTCTAGAAACCTTCTTGCTCCAGCAATATTATCTGTATTCCATATTATTGTCTGATCAAAAGGACCCATAAACATTTCATATATACGCAAAGTATCAGCCCCAACTGTTTTTATAACATAATCTGGGTTTATAGCATTACCTTTTGATTTAGACATTTTAGACCCATCTTCAGCTAAAATCATTCCCTGGGAAGTTCTTTTCATATATGGTTCTGAGGATGGAACAATACCGATGTCATATAAAAATTTATGCCAAAATCGTGAATACAGTAAATGAAGAGTTGTATGTTCCATACCCCCGTTGTACCAATCTACAGGGGTCCAATATTTTAACTTATCTTTTCCTGCAAATTCATCCTCATTTTTAGGATCAGTATATCGTAAGAAATACCACGAAGAACCAGCCCAATTAGGCATCGTGTCTGTTTCTCTTTTTGCGGAACCATTACATTTTGGACAAGTAGTATTTACCCAATCTTCAGCAGAAGCTAAAGGAGATTCCCCATCATCAGTTGGTTTATAATTCTCAACTTCTGGAAGCTCTAAAGGAAGACTGTCTTCTGGTACTGGAACCCACCCACATTTTCCACAATTAATCATCGGTATCGGTTCTCCCCAATATCTTTGACGTGAGAATATCCAATCGCGAAGCTTGTATGTGGTCTTCATCTTTCCGCCGACAAACTTAGTAATCTTTTCCTTAGCATCTTCACTTGTTAGTCCATCAAATTTTTCGGAATTCTCTAACATTCCTTCATTAGAATGAATAATTATATTTTTATAAAATCCATTTTCTGCTTTTGCTAGCCAACTCCAAACATTCCTAGCTTTCCACTCTAATCCAACTTTTTTATTATGAAAAAATTCATAGCATTTTTTATCAACTTCAGCCCAATTGCTTGAGTCAAGCTTATATGTCGAAATACTATTATCAGTATTTTTGAAATTAAATATAATTCCAATAGGTCCAACGTATTCATTCCAAAATCCCACAGGCAATTTCTCTTGCACCAATTTTTCAAAAGCAACTATTGTGCTTACAGGGAACTCAACTTTCTTTATTATTTCATCATATTTATCGTTATTGGTTTTAATCTCTTCAACGATTTTTACCCCAATTGACTCTAAATCAGCTTTTTTAATGTTATGTCCCCAAACAATACTTCGAACTATGTCTTTATTCGCTATCACTCGTTGTATTGGCAAATCAAATTTATCTGCGAACTGATAATCACGCTCATCATGCGCCGGCACTGCCATAATTGCTCCTGTTCCATACCCAGAAAGTACATAGTCCGCTATAAAAATCGGAATCTCTTCGCTATTTGCAGGATTTATCGCTTTCACACCCTTTAATTCGACCCCCGTCTTTTCTTTTCCTTCTGCAGTACGTTCAATTTCAGGCTTACTCACAGCTTCCTTAACATATTCCTCCACCTCTTTATAATTCGTAATTCCTAACTTATTATCCTTTAACAGCTCATGTTCTGGGGCCAAGACTACATAAGTAGCTCCAAATAATGTGTCGGGGCGCGTCGTAAAGACTTTTACTTTTTTATTACCTCCGGCAATTCTAAAATCTATTTCAGCTCCCTCGCTCCTTCCGATCCAATTCCTTTGTTGAGTTTTTATTCGATCAAGGTAATCCACTTCATCAAGATCATCATAAAGTCTTTGGGCGTAATTGGTTATCTTCAACATCCACTGTTCTTTTTCTCGCCTTTCAGTTTCTCCTCCACACCGTTCACATAACCCGTCTATTACTTCTTCATTTGCTAATCCAGTTTTGCAATCAATACACCAATTTATTGGCATCTTTGATTTGTATGCTAACCCCTTTTCAAAAAGTTTAATAAAAATCCACTGCGTCCATTTATAATATTCTGGGTCAGTTGTATTTATCTCCCTATCCCAGTCAAAGGAAAATCCCATCGATTTGAGTTGTTCTCTAAACTTATCTGTATTCTGTTTTGTAACTTCCTTAGGATGTATACCTGTCTTAAGTGCATAATTTTCTGTAGGTAATCCAAAAGCATCCCACCCTATTGGGTAAAGAACATTAAATCCTTCCGCTCTCTTTTTCCGTGCGACGATATCTAAGGCCGTGTAGCTTCTTGCGTGTCCAACATGTAATCCATCTCCAGAAGGATAAGGAAACTCAACCAATAAATACATTTTTTCTTTTTTTGAACCGTCTATGGCTTTATTCTGCCCATCTTCAGCCCATTTATCTTGCCATTTTTTTTCAACTTCCTTATGATTATACAAAGACATAGTTTATATCTATTTTAGAACCTTTCTTTAAATGGTTGGAATGTATCTGGGTCAATTGTTCGTTCAAAACAGGTCTCGCCAACGCCATGAGACCAATTTTTGTCATCTATAGCATACCTGTACTCTAAAGACCTACTCCATACATTTTGTTGCGCGATACCCCCTGTATCTGTAGGTTCATATTCTCTACTTTCTTTGTTAAAGTCTGCACATAGTTTAAAGGTAAGCTCTCCCATCACCTCATAGCCATATGCTTTTCCAGTTTGAGAGTCTTCTGGAAGAATATATCCAACAAGCGGGTCTTCTAGGTCTACTAACTTATTTGGTAGTTGTTCTTTTTGTTGGTAGTGATTTATGATTTGCCATTGAATATTTGAAAGATCTCTTAATTTATCTTGGTCAAACCTAATATCACGCATTGATTGGGGTGATCCCATAATAAAGAATCCAAGAACAATAACAGCGACCACTAACACAGAAACACCTGCGCCAATACTTTGGGAAAGTTTCTTAGACGTTTCCCATTTACCCTTTAGGTCGTAAAAGTAATATAGAAATACACCACCGATAACGACTAGAATAGATAGAACTTTAAGTATAAAACCAAAAGTAAGTTCTTCTCCTCCAAGGAATGTGTTTATAAGAACAATGAGGTCGATAATAATAGTTACTCCAGCCACAAAAAGAGTTAGGAAAATAAGCCACTTCCTTACACCGATATCTTTTTTCTCTGGGTTCTGTCTTACTTCTTTATTAACAAGTCTTGTTAGATAAATATACAGAGGGAAAATAACAATCAGCGACGCAATTGCGAATCGTATCGCTCCAGAGTATGGGTCATAAAAAGCGTTCTTTAATGAGTCTTCAAACAGCACATCTATGTATTGGAAAAGTAGAGTTAGTAAGCTAATGGAGCTGATATAAAGAGTAATAATTACTCCGATCCAAAGGAAGAAATCTTTAGGTGTTGTTTTCATATGGCTTATATAATATGGATACGTTACTACTAATTAAAACAAAGTATACCCCGCAAATGAGGGGTATACAACACATAGAAAAATAGAGATAAAAAAGACGACCCGCTTAGCTTTACGCTTACGGGTCGTTCATTAGTTTTATTGTGGTGAGGAAATTGCCCACGCTATTTTGAATTGCTTCCGCAATAAAGCCTCTGTCAACAAGGTCAGATATAGAGAAGCTAAACCTATCATGAAGATTAGATTTTCCAGACCATCCACCTTCGTCTATTACTGAATTTCCGTCGGTTAAGATATATAGAGATTGGTAAAATAATATAGAATTTATTTATACCAGCCTTCATAACAGGTTCAGGCTTGCCAGCAATTAGGATGACACGTACTTTATACGGATCATCTTTAAAACATCTGAAACCGAGAAAAGAGAAATTACTCTCAAGTGCTAAGTCAACAGAAGGCTCTCCTGATGGAAATATGTAAATACACTCATCAGCTACTTTTAACCGTTCTCCAGCGCTTACTGTTTTTAACCCTAATCCTAAAAACAGTATTAGAGTAACAGAAAACAAATATTTCATTGCCCGTATCCCTTCAAACTATATTTATTCTGAAGAAACCGTACCACTTTATTACATAAAGTCAATCTATATTCTAAACTCGATTATATCGCCGTCTTGCACTACATACTGTTTTCCTTCTGTTCTCACAAAACCTTTTTCACGAGCGGTTGCGTATGACTGCGCTTCCATAAGCTTCTCATAAGAAATTATGTCTGCTCGTATAAACTTATCTTTAAAATCAGAGTGTATTGCGCTTCCTGCTTCCGGCGCAGTACTATCTCGAGTTACTGTCCATGCCCTAGTCTCATCTTCTCCAGTTGTAAAATATGTAATTAGATTCAGTAGTGTATAGCTTGTGTTAATAAACAAGCTTATACCATCTTCAACCACACCAAATTCCCTTAAGAACTCTTCCCTGTCTTCCTCTGACACATCTTTGAGTTCATGTTCTACACCAGCATCTATAATCACGTACTCTGAATTAGAATCTTTGATAAACTGCATAAGTTTTTCATATCTCTCTCCGTTTTCTTCATCAATGTTAATAGCATTCGCTTTTTTATTAAAAACATACAATATCGGCTTCATTGTCAATAGGTGTAATCCTTTTATCGCTTCAGTCTCATTTTCGTCGAGTACAGCTTCTTGAGCGAGTTTACCTTCCTCTAATTTATGTAAGACTTTAGTAGCAACGTCGCGTTCTTTTACTGCATCCTTGTCTCCTTTTTTGACCTCACGCTCTATTGATGAAAGACGTTTTATGACAGTCTGCATATCTGCCATAACAAGCTCTAGATTGATCACGGTAATGTCATCAATTGGGCTAATATCTCCGTGCACATGCATTATGTCAGCATCCTCGAAAAGACGCACAACATGAGCAATAGCGTCAACTTCACGTATGTTAGACAAAAACTTATTACCGAGACCTTCTCCTTCTGCCGCTCCTTTCACTAAACCTGCAATATCTACAAACTCTATTGCTGTTGG
>VAPM010058398.1_pt1 | contig 17259 bp, 22 predicted proteins | sample 3395091 | NCBI WGS metagenome assembly VAPM01 (sample SAMN08290445, study PRJNA428436) | hydrothermal vent metagenome | isolation source: Deep-sea hydrothermal vent chimney 3 | place: Pacific Ocean: Juan De Fuca Ridge | reverse complement strand
TTTTTTTGAAATATTAAAAGTTGTTTTCTTTCCCATCGCTATAATTAGTCTTACTTATTTTTAAACCTTCGCAAACTCACCCGACGCTGAGGGGCTACATCAGAAGACTTATATATTATGTAGACGTACATATTTTATGACCTACACTGAAATTAAAAAAAGAAATAATAAAAAATATTATTACAGGGCGAAATCTATTAGAAATAACGACAAAGTATCCAAGGAGAGAATTTACTTGGGAGTAAATTTGTCGAAGAGCAAACTATCTGAAAAAGAATTGGAAGCAGATAAAAAGCTTATAAAAAAGAAATCCCACGATGGCTTGAATAAAATTAAACCAAAGATAATCAGGATAATTAAAAAAATGGGGATTAAAAAGGCCGGAATTTTTGGAAGTTATGCAAGAGGGGAACAAACAGCGTCGAGCGATGTAGATATTTTAATTAAACCGACCAAAAAGATTGGGTTTTTTGAAATTGTGAGATTGGAAGATGAACTTGGAAAAAAGACAGGGAAAAGAATAGATTTGCTTACCTATGGCACTATCAATAAATCATTAAGAAAAAGAATACTCAAAGAAGAGGTTAGAATAATATGAAAAAAGAGCCATTAATTCTTATAGGACATATCATAGAAAATATTGAAGACATAGAATTATTTACCAAAAATACCGACGAGAAAAAGTTTTTGAAGAATAAGGAGAAACAAAATGCAGTCATAAGAAGTTTAGAAATAATTGGAGAGACGGTAAAAAACATTCCGCAAGATGTAAAAATCAACTACCCTAAAATTCCGTGGAGAGAAATCGCAGGGACGAGAGATAAAATCTCCTATCATTATTTTGGCGTGGATTTAGAATTAATTTGGAGATTGGTAAAGAAAAACTTACCTAACTTAAAAAATCAAATGTTAAAAATCAAAACGGATTTGTCTTCTGCAATCATTTAATGACGTATAAACCAAGTCGCCGAAACACGATGCCTTAAAATATCAACGACAGAATCCTCCGCCTTGCCGATAACAAAACCCCTATTGTCTCCAACGACTTTTTTAGCAACATCCAATTTGCTTTTCAACCCGCCAAATCCAAACCCATCATCTCTTGATAAGTTATCATAGTAATCAACATCAAATTCTTCTGACGTTAAAACTTCTACCCCATTCTTAATTAACGCCCCTAAATCCGTCAAAATTAAAAGAACATCAAAATTCAACTTATTCAAAATTTCTCCAGCCAAATAATCATTATCTCCAAAAGAAAGCTCGTCTGTAACTGTCACATCATTCTCATTAATTATCGGGATAATCCCCCTCCCAAGAGCGTTGTATGTTCTTTTAATGTTCTCCAACCTTTCAGAACATAAGTCATTCGAGTTCAACAAAAATTGTGCGACATGTAAATTAAATTCCCAAAAAATGTCGGAATATTCTTTCATTAATTCAATCTGTCCCACCGCAGCCTGAGCCTGTTTTGTCCCAAGGTCGCCATTTTGTTCCACAATATTCCTACCACATCCAACGGCACCCGAACTAACAATAACAACTTCATTCCCCATCTTCAAAAGTTCAGACACTCCTCTCGCCAACTTACGAATTACCCCTCGCTGAACTTCCTTATGAGCAACATCGAAAACTACCCGCGTCCCCAATTTAATTACAATTTTGGATTTATTTTTTCCCATCCCTGAAACTTAACTATGAAGATATATAAGATTATTGAAAGCCGTAAGACAAATCCGCAACGCCTAAAACTTTATAAACTAAAATTAGAACTAATTAGTATGAAAAGAAGCTCAAGGCGTTGGAAGAAAAAGGGACAAATGCGTTGGAAATGGCAACGTAAAAGACTGAAGAAAGAGAAGAGAAAGAGAAAGCTTAAAAGAAATAAGTAAGATTTTTAGAGAGTGATAGGAAGCTGAATGAGAATAAAAAACTATGTAACTAAAATACTCAATATTAAAATAAGAAATCTTTTAGCACATAGAGGAGCTGAAGAAGGGTGCACAGCAAGATACCCATGTACAAATGAATCGCTTCATGCCGTCGTAGCAGGAATAGAACCAAAAAGAACCGACGTAGTAGTATCTGTAGCTGGATCCGGAGATGCCCCATTCGCTCTTGCACCTTACGTAAATAAAATCTACGCCTTAGACATCGATGCAGCTCAAATTGATTTTATGGAAGAACAAATGGAATTTTTAAAAACACAAAATTATCATAAATTTTTTAGAGACAAATTGTTAAAAAAACATTACACCACAGACGGACACGAATCCCTTTTTGACATATCCACAGAGCACCTAATAGAAAGAAAAAAATATTTTAAACCACGGATTAAAGACGTCGAAGAATCCCTATCAAAAATAAAAATTATCGAGGCAGACCTTATGGAATTTATGTATTTCCTACAAAAAAAATCAATAAACAAAGTTTATTTATCCAACTTGCTTGAATGGGAAAGAACGGACATAGAACGAATTGAGAATCTAGTTGAGACCGTTAAAGAGGGAGGAATTATATATGATTCAAGTAGAAATACCAATGGACTACAAGAAATGGTAAAAGCAGGAAAGTTAGAACTTAATCATAAGAAAAGCAAAATTGCAAAATCACTTCAAGAGCAAATAAACAGCAAGACATACGAATGGGTGCCCACAGTATATAGAAAAACAAAATAAAAATCAAGATGGCACATATCATAAGAAGAATCAGCCTAGACCTAAGAAAATACGAACTATTAGGATGGGAAATGCAAAAGGGGCTTTTAACCGTCTCGGCAATGAGAGAAGGAATAAGATTAGGACATAACTTCCCAGCTGTTGATATTGTAGAAGTCGATGAACAAACTTACCAGCTCCTAGTCAGAGGTATATTCGCTTGTTCAACGAATTATGGAGGACACAATAGAGCGATATCCCACTACAAAGAAAAAAGCCCATTAGTCTGCAGCCTATGGAGCAATCACATAGCGACACCAAAAGACTTTAAATTCAAACCGATTAGGCAAATCAAGCTAAACGGGAAGGACAAACCTACCCAATTAGAACAGGCTCTATCTCACCTCCCAAGGGAAATAGGAAAAAATCCATATACAAAATACTGCAAATATTATCCGCCACAACAATCCTTATAAAGTTGAATTTACTTTTTCAAGAATGGCTAACAATTTCAGCTCAGAAATGTGGACAGAAAAATACCGACCACAAGTTTTCGAAGACATGGTTGGACAAGAAGAAATTATCAAACGGGTGAAATCTCTTGTAAATTCTATGAACATCCCACACCTCCTCTTCGCTGGTCCAGCTGGGGTAGGAAAATCAACAATAGCTCTAATTATTGTAAAAAAACTTTTCGGAGCAAGCTGGAGAGAAAACTATCTAGAACTAAATGCCAGCGACGAACGAGGGATAGATGTCGTAAGACAGAAGGTTAAAGATTTCGCAAGAACTAAGGCACTTGGCGACGTCCCATTTAAAGTTATATTCCTAGACGAAGCAGACGCTCTAACAAGAGAGGCACAACAAGCTTTAAGGAGAACAATGGAGAATTATACGTCAACATGCCGATTCGTAATGAGTTGCAACTACTCTTCTAAAATCTTAGACCCAATCCAATCACGAGCAGTAGTTTTTAGATTTCAATTACTAGGCAAAAAAGACATAAAAAAAAGAATTAGTTTAATTGCAGAACGTGAAGGATTAATGATTAACGATGCTGGATTTGATGCACTATACGAAGCCAGCGAGGGAGATTGTCGTAGAGCAATTAATTTACTACAAGCCACAGCCTCTATAAGCCCAAACATCACGCCCGACCTAGTGAATACGATTGTTTCTAAAGCCAAGCCCTCCGACGTAAAAATTGTCTTAGACTACGCTCTAAGCGGAGATTTCATTAACGCAAAAAGCAAACTCTTAGATATAATGCTAAAAGAATCCATTTCAGGACAAGATGTTATTAAAGCAATCCAACGAGAAGTCTGGAACCTCCCAATTGACGACGGGCTAAAAGTTGCACTAACAGAAAAAACAGGAGAAGCAGAATTCAGATTAGTAGAGGGAGCCGATGAGTTTATCCAGCTAGAAGCATTACTCGCGGGCTTTATCAGAGCAGGAATGGGGAGTGTTAAAACAATGGAAGAAGATGCACAATGATAGCTTCAAAAGGAAGTTCTATTGAAACCCTATTCGACCTGGAAGATTTTTTACACGGGAAAATACGAAAACCCACAAAAATATCTATAATAGGCAACGACCTAATCAACGCAAAAAGATACTACCAAATCCTGAATAAAATGAGGGAAAACGCAACAAGCATTGTGGGATTTTCATACCTACCAGCAGTTGAAGTTAGCAGAAGAATCACCGGGATAGATGGAAATATGCACAGAGAAATAGTAACCTTTAATCAAATCAGAGACTTTTGCAAATATATTTCCGAGGCCTACTTGGCATGAAAATTTTTATTGCCTGTAGCAAACATTTTTATTCAGAAATCAAAAAGATAGCCAAAGTTTTAGAAGAAAAAGGACACGAGATAACCTACCCGAATTCTTATGATAAACCTTTTCAAGAAGAGGAATTTAAATCAATGAGCAAAGAAGAACATATTAAATGGAAAGGTGCGATGATGAGAAAAGATGAGGATAATATTAAACCTCAAGATGCTATTCTCGTTTTAAACTTTAAGAAAAATGGAATAAAAAATTATATCGGTGGTGCAACTTTTTTGGAAGTTTATACGGCGTGGAAGATGCAAAAGAAAATATTTTTTTATAATCCACTACCAAACTGTTCTTTTACTGACGAGTTGGTTGGAATAAACCCAATTGTTATAAATGAAGATTTGAATTTGATAAAATGATAAATCAAGAAAACATTCCATGGAGTGAAAAATACCGAGTAAAGAAACTCGGAGACGTTAAGGGGCAAGACTTAGCCGTCGATAAAATTAAAATATTCTTAAAAAATTTCCCAAAAAAAAGAGCAATCATTTTACACGGACCCCCTGGAATAGGGAAAACGAGTTTAGCTTATGCCTTAGCGGGAGAAATGAAAGCTGAAATTTTAGAACTAAATGCATCAGACTTTAGAAATAAAACAAAGATTGCCGAAATAATCGGACCAGCTTCCCAACAAGCAAGTTTATTCGGAAAAGAAAAAATAATCTTAATCGACGAAATTGATGGAATAAGTGCGATGAAAGACAGAGGTGGGCTAGCAGAACTTTTAGGATTATTAGCCAAAAGTGCATTTCCCATTATAATAACCGCAAATGATATCTGGGACAAAAAATTCGGACTATTAAGAAAAAAGGCTGAAATTGCCACTCTAAAAAAAGTTGATTACAAGATAGTGTTAAAAATTTTAATGGATGTTTGTGAAAAAGAAAACGTTGTAGTCACTGGAGATATTTTACGAGGAATTGCGATTCGGGCAGGGGGAGATATTCGAGCAGCACTAAATGATTTGGAAGTTTTATCAAAAATGGATTCAGATAGCCTAATGCGAAAAATGGGAGACAGAGATCAAGAGAAATCTGTTTTCGATGCATTACAGAAGGTATTTGAAAATTCTAAAATTGACGATAAAATGCTCCGAATTTACGACGATGTGAATATGCCAATTGATGACTTATTCTTATGGATTGAAGAAAACCTCCCAGTTGCATACAAGGGCGAAGAACTATGTCTGGCACTAGACAGACTAAGTTTGGCAGACGTCTATCGGGGAAGAATCAGACGCCAACGACACTATAGATTTATGGTTTATGAATACTTTTTGCTCGGGGCAGGAATTGCCACCGTAAAAAAATATGATAGAAAAGGGTGGGTAACATACAGAAAACCAAGCAGAGTCTTAAAAATTTGGTTACAGAACCAAAGAGCAGCCAAGAAAAAATCAATATGTCAAAAATACGCAAGGGAATGTCACATCTCGCTTAAAGGTGCAATGAAAGACTTCTTATTACTCAAATTCATCTTGAATAACGTCAATGTCCAACAAGAGTTAAAGCTATCAGAAGATGAAATTGTATATCTAAATAAAGCGAATAATTAGAATACTCATAAAATCATTAACCATTAATCCTAATTCCAGAACCCCTGTAAACTAAAAACTATATATATCACCACCAATTCCAACTCAATAAATTAAAACTCTCTTAAAAAAATTAAGCTCCACAACCAGCAGCAGCGTTATTTTGAGTTGTAGCAGTTCCAAACCCAAACCCTGGAGAAGGCGTTCCGGCAGTAAACTTAGTATTACACTCCGAAGGCGCAACCTTAAATGCCGAGCAGATTGTCTTCATTAAAGAAGAGGAGTCTCTTCCCGAAGAAGCCTGCACACCATTAACAATCAATGTTGGGGAACCAGCTACCTTATACTTCTCATTCTCAGCCTTGTAAATATCAAATCTTGGAAACCTTCCATTTAACCAAGACGACTTGTCATTAAGATTAGCCATCACATTAAACTTCTTATCTGTTGTAGCAACACATGAGGACAGATTTGATTCATCAATATTTGTCTTGGCCAAACACCCTTTCGTATCACCAGCTTCGAGGAAACATTTCAGATAATTCAAATATTTGCTGTTCTGTTCTGTCTCTATACAATATTGCCTAAGCTCTTCAGGAACCTCTCCTTCTGAAGTATGCATTGAATAATAAACGAATTTGATGTTAAAATCTATCTTATCTCCCAGAAGCTTCACAACTGGTAAAATTCCTTTCTCCATCTGCGTTCCATATGGGCAGTAAGCCATGACAAATAAATCTACTTTTGGCTTATCTGTCTTAGGAATATTAGTTGGAGTAGGAGTAGATGATTGAGATGTTTTTTTAGCAGCAGTTGTAGTAAGAGGGACTGGCTGAGGAACCAATGTTTTCCCATCCTTAGTTACATAAACAGGAACCTCCTGAGACTTTCCATCTTTACCCTCTATAGATAGAATAATTTTATACAAAGAACCACTATCAGAGGCATTAATCAACTTAGCATTTGCACCCTGCGAAATAGCAAACTTCAGCACATTCTGTCCAGCTTGATTAGGAGAAACAACCGCACCTGTAGCGGAAACATTCAATATTACTATAAGAGAAATTACTAACAAAACGGAGAGCACAATAGTAGAAACAGCCCAACTGTTACCCTTTAAAACTTTTGAGAAATTACGCCGTTTTTTATTACTCATGAAATCACTAATTTAGAACTATTTATAAATGTTTTGTATTTGTATATCTAATGGACATAGAAAAAGAAGTTGCAAACACCGTCGAGAAATACAACCTCATAACAAAAAAAGACAAAGTAGTCGTAGCTCTATCCGGAGGAAAAGACTCTACTAGCGTAGTCTATATTTTAAAAAAATTAGGCTACAATGTTCATGGGCTGATGATTGATTTGTATTTAGGAAAATGGTCCGATATTCACAGAGACAACATGACGAAATTTTGCAAAGAAAATGACATTCCCCTGACGGTCGTTGATTTAAAAAAAGAACTCGGACAAGGAATATGTTTTATAAAATCCGTCTTGAAAGAAAAAAAGAATTTAACTGGATGCACAGTATGCGGAATTACTAAAAGATGGATTCTAAACAAGTGGGCGAAAAAACTCAACGCTGATGTCATCGCAACTGGGCATAATCTCGACGATGAAGCACAAAACGTTTTAATGAATTTCCTAAAAGGGAACATCCTACTTGGCACAAATTCAGCCCCAGCAACGGGAGACGGCTCTGGAAACGACAATGGATTCGTTCAGAGAATAAAACCACTTTTTTTTACCCCAGAAAACGAAATTAGAAACTATTCGAAGAAAAAAGGATTTGAAATTTTGTATGATAAATGCCCGTGTGCCTTCGGAACATATCGTGTTGACACAAGAGAATGGATGGAAGAAATCAGCGACGAGAAAAAATTATCTATCGTTAAAAACTTTCAAAAATTAATACCGTCATTAAGAAAAGAAAACCCGAGAGAAATGAAAAAATGCAAAAAATGCGGAGAACCGTCGAGCGGGGAGCTGTGCAAGTTCTGCGAAATTGTATCTAATTTGAATTAGCATATTTGAGTATAGAGTTTTTTATAAAGGAAAGGGTGTTTGTTTTGAGATGGAAGCATATTTAGATATTTGTCGCGAAATCTTAGAACATGGGGTCAAACAACAGAACAGAACGGGAATAGATACTTATATTGTAGATGCAACTATTTTTCGCCACGACATGTCCCAAGGATTCCCTTTATTAACAACAAAAAAAACAGCATATAAGAACGTCAGAAGTGAATTGGAGTTTTTTATAAACGGCTTCACAGACAAGAAATGGCTTCAAGATAAAGGAAACCATATCTGGGATGACTGGTGCAACCCTTCGATAATCCCACAAATTAAATATGATGATAAATCTAAACAAATAATAAAAAATATCTTGGGAGACAAATATATCGGAATTTCTAGAGATATTTTTAATGTATCAGAAATGTTAAGTTCAGATGCCAGACTAAGAGAGCAGTATAATATTTCTGATACTGATTTTAATAGAATTACTAGACTATCTAAAAACCGCTTAGAAATGAGCGAAGAAAGAGACTTGGGTCCAATTTATGGTTTTCAATGGAGACACTTTGGTGCAGAATATGAAAAGAATATCTCTGAACACTCTACAAAGCCCTACGAAATAGATTACGAAGACAAGGGCCTCGACCAATTAGCGAATATCGTAAAAACGTTAAAAACAAACCCAACAGACAGACGAATGATTGTCTCTGCATGGAACCCAATGGCATTACCAAAACAAGCCCTTCCTCCATGCCACTACGGATTTCAGATAAATGTTATCGGCGGCAAACTAAACCTAGCATGGAACCAAAGATCTGTAGATGTCCCACTAGGATTGCCATTTAATATCGCAAGTTATGCTACATTACTACATTTATTGGCCAAAGAAGGAAACTTCAAAGAAGGCACATTGACAGGATTTTTAATGGATACTCATATCTACGAAAATCAAATTAATGGGATTGAGAAACAGATAAGCCGAAAACCGTTAGCTCTTCCAAAAATTGAGACAAAAAAATTTACATCTATTTTTGACTGGAATTTTACAGATACAAAACTTTTAGATTACAAATCTCACTCCTCTATAAAATTCCCGATAGCGATATAATGGACATAGGAATAGTAGTAGCTATTGCCAATAATGGTATAATCGGTAATCACGGTAAATTACCGTGGCATATTTCTGAAGACTTAAAACATTTTAAAAAATTAACCCTTGGAAATCCTATAATTATGGGACGCAAAACTTATGAATCAATTGGACATCCTCTCGACGGCAGAAAAAACATAGTTCTAAGCAGTAACTCAATAGAGAATGTAGATACTGCCCACTCCATAGATGAAGCTATCACTATAGCAAATCACACAAATTCCCCACATGCATATATTATTGGGGGAGCAAGTGTCTATCGTGAATCAATCAAATTTGCTAATTTTATGGAAATTACAGAAGTTCATAGAAATATAGATGGTGATATTTACTTCCCAGATATTGATTTTTCATCTTGGGTTGAAACTAAAAGAGAAGATAAAATTGAATATTCTTTTGTCTCATACAAGAGAAAATGAAACAAGGCGCCCTCATCGTATTCGAAGGAATCAACGGATGTGGAAAAGAAACTCAGCTGGAAAAATTCACACAACGTCTTTACGGACTAACCAAGACCAACACCATTCTTAGAACAAGAGAACCAAATGATTTTGATAGCAGTGGAAGAAAAATGAGAGAAATGTTATTCAGCAACGCTGACCCCTACTCTTATAATCTCACAATGTTAAAATATTCCATTCAGAACAGAAAAGCTCACAACGAGATTTTCGTCCCAATGTTAGAAAAAGGAATCCATGTCCTCAGCGACAGATACTGGCATTCTAATTTCGCTTTTCAACATTCCCAAAAAATCCCATACGAAAAAATAGCACGACAAAACAAAAATTTTAGAGTCCCCGACCTAACCTTTATTATCGATGTCTCATTAGACGAAGTATCCAATAGATTATTTAATAGAGATGGTAGAGATAGAAGAAAATTCGATACCGACCTCGATTTTTTAGAATCAGTTCGCAAAAACTATTTAGAACTAAGCTCGGTATTGCCAGATTTAATCGGAGACAAAAGCATTGTTGTTATAAATGGCAACCAATCCATCGACTCTGTTTCCGACGAAATAAACCACGCCTACGCCTTATTCTCAAACCACACCAACACATATCTTCAAGAACGATAATCTTTAAATAGACATTAAACAATATATTCCATAACCACAACTAATTGTGGTCTAAAGGGGTGCGAGATACTATATCTTGTATTCACTAACAAGTTAAGATGTTATGCCCATATTGCAATGCAAGCGAATTGAGAGTCAAAGATAAACGCGATAGTGGCTCAGAAATCAGAAGAAGACGAGAATGTCAAAAATGTCAAAAAAGATTCACAACATACGAACGCGTAGAATTGGACCTCGGAGTTATAAAGAAAGACGGGAAACGAGAAAAATTTTCACGAGAAAAATTGCTCAATGGGATGGTTAAAAGCCTTGAAAAAAGAAAGCTCTCGAACGACGAAATCCAAAAAATTGTTAGCGACGTAGAAGCACATATATATAGAACTGCAAAAGACAAGGATATAAGGAGCTCAAAAATCGGAGAGATAGTAATGGCAAAACTAAAAAAAATAGACAAAGTTGCATACATTCGATTTGCAGCTGTTTATCGTGATTTCGCGGATATTAACGATTTCAAAGACGAACTAAAAAAATTAAAATAAAATGAATAAAATCAGAAAAAGAGATGGCAGCGTCGTGTTTTTTCAAATTGATAAAATTGAAAATGCGATTTGGAAAGCCGTTCGTGCCGTCGGAGGAAGTGATAAAGAAAGACCAAAACAAATATCCAAACTTGTTATTGAAAAACTAAACAGAATTCACGGCGAACATGGAATACCAGACGTAGAAACTGTTCAAGATTTAATAGAAAAAGTTCTCATAGAGGAGGGACACGCAAAAGTTGCGAAAGCCTTCATCCTTTACAGAAAAAGCAGAGAAGAACTAAGAAATATTAAGGGATTATTCGACACCATCGAGGCAGTTGAGGATTATATTGGACTAGACGACTGGATGGTAAAAGAAAATTCTAACATGGGATATTCTTTACAGGGATTAAATAATTATATCGCGACAAAAATTGTTGCAAACTATTGGATGAGGAGAATTTACCCCGAAGCTATTCGTAAAGTCCATGAAGATGGAGATATTCACGTCCATGATTTAGGGACATTGGGGACTTATTGCGTCGGGTGGGACTTAAAAGATTTATTGACAGTTGGATTTAAAGGAGTCCGGGGAAAAGTAGAATCAAAACCTGCAAAGCATCTAAGAACAGCATTGGGGCAAATGGTAAATTTTTTCTATACACTCCAAGGGGAATCCGCAGGAGCACAAGCCTTCTCGAACTTCGATACGCTCCTCGCACCATTTATACGATATGACAACTTAACCTATAAACAAGTCAAACAATCGATGCAAGAATTCGTATTCAACATGGCAGTGCCGACAAGGGTCGGATTCCAAACGCCCTTTACAAATATAACAATGGATTTGGAAGTACCAAGCTACATGAAAAACGAATATGTCATCGTCGGCGGGCATCCTCAATTAGACAAATATGGAGATTTCCAAAAAGAGATGGATATGATAAATAAGGCCTTCGCAGAATGTATGTTAGAAGGAGATGCAAGCGGACAAGTTTTCACATTTCCAATTCCGACTTATAATATTACAAAAGATTTCGACTTCGATAAACCAGAATACGAACTGATTTGGAAAATGACGGCAAAATACGGAATTCCCTATTTTTCTAATTTTGTAAATTCCGATATGAAACCCGAGGACGCTCGCTCAATGTGTTGTCGTCTCCGAATTGACAATACAGAACTAAGAAAGCGTGGTGGAGGCTTGTTTGGAGCAAATCCTCTAACAGGTTCAATTGGAGTTGTAACCGTAAATATGGCAAGACTAGGATACACAGCCACCAGCGAAGATAACTTCATGGAAAAATTAAATCACCTAATGGAGCTATCAAAAGAGAGCCTAGAAATAAAAAGAAAAGCTATAGAGAAATTTACAGAAATGGGATTATATCCTTACTCAAAGTTTTACCTAAGACAAGTTCACAAAAGATTTGGAGAATATTGGAAAAATCACTTTGGAACAATTGGACTACTGGGGATGAATGAAGCCGTAAAAAATTTTATGCCAGGAGAAGACATAACAACAGAGAAAGGACGACAATTTTCATTGCGAGTTCTGGATTTCATGAGAGACAGGTTATCAGAATATCAGGAAGAAACGGGTAGCATCTACAATCTGGAGGCAACACCAGGAGAAGGAACAACCTACAGGTTTGCAAGAACAGATAAAAAAAGGTTTGGAAGAATCCTAGTTGCGAACGAGGAAGCAGTGCAAAAAGGAGCAGAACCATACTACACAAACTCATCACAACTTCCAGTCAATTTTACCGACGACGTTTTTGAAGCGCTTGATTTACAAGACGAAATACAATGCAAATATACAGGAGGTACTGTCTTCCACACCTTCGTCGGAGAAAGAATGACAACAGACGCTGTAAAAAGAATGGTAAAAAAGATTGCAAACAATTACCACCTCCCATACTTCACGATTTCCCCCACATTCTCTATATGCCCAATTCACGGATATCTAAGTGGCGAACACGAATACTGCCCAAAATGTGATTTGGAAATTGCAGAAAGGGGAAAAAATTCTGCTGATGATATAGAAAAAGAAATAAGAACAAACGTCAGCGACGAAGAAATTGCATTAGCAGGAGATGGGAGCAACCAAAAGGAAACAATAAAACCCTTGGTTAGTGCATTTGGAGACAAAATCTAAAATAAAGGAGGTATAAAATGGAAAGAACTAAATGTGAAGTATGGAGCAGAGTTGTGGGATACTTACGGCCGACTGCAAGATGGAACGACGGAAAACTAGCAGAATTCGGAGATAGAACCCTCTTCTGTGACAAAGATTAGTTTTTAACGGCTCGAGAAATCGAGCCGTCTTATTTTATAATAATAAAAATGATGAACATAGCAGGACTACAAAAGGTATCTACAATAGATTACCCGGGAGAAATAGCATGCACTGTTTTTCTAAGAAGTTGCAACTTTCGCTGCGGCTTCTGTCACAACCCAGAACTAGTAATGAGAGCTTGCGGAGAAAACTTTTCCGAAGACTATGTTTTAGACTTTCTAAAACAGAGAATTGGCAAGTTAGATGGAGTATGTATTACAGGAGGTGAACCACTAGTAACATTAGATTTCGACTTTGTAAAAAAAATCAAAAACCTTGGATACAAAATCAAATTAGATACAAACGGAAGCTTCCCAGAAAAACTTAAAGAAATGATTGAATTAAAGCTTGTGGATTATATTGCAATGGATGTCAAAGGGGACAAAGACAACTACAAAAAAATTATTAATACTAATATAGACTTAAAAAAAATTGAAAAATCGATAAAAATTATACATGATTTTGGAAATTACGAATTCCGAACAACCATAGTTAATAGGTTTCACGACGAGAACTCTCTAATATTGATGGCAAAATGGCTTAATAATATCTGTGGAGAAAAACCGAAAAGATTTTTTTTGCAAGGTTTTAGCAAAAACAATACAGGCATGATTGATAACGATTTCAAAAATGAACCCAATGTAAACGAAGAAACTCTAAAAAATCTTAAAAATTCCATTAAAAAATTCTTCGAAAAAACCGAAATTCGAAGTTAAAATTTACCCCACACTTCTGTCAAAAGCTAAACCGCAACTCAGCTCCAAAAAAATACCTTACTCATCTAAAATATCAGAAATTCGATTTAATCCACAAACCCCCAGTGGGTTCATGACCCAGAAAGCAGGGGCTGGGAACGATGGACGAGCGAAGCGAAGTTCTTCCCGATTTCTTTCTTTTAAAAAAAGAAATTTCTCGCAAGTAGAAAAATTGATTACCAAAACTCCGTTTTAATTTAGATGGGAAACCCAGTGGATTCATGACCCAGAAAAGCAGAGGCTGGGAATCGAACCCAGGATCAGCGGGTTGCAGCCGCTTGCCTTACCTCTTGGCTACCCCTGCGTATTAATGCCATAGAAAAATTAGCTTTAAAAAAGTGCCGAACCCTTACTTAACAACCATAGGAGGCATAGCATTTCTCACAAAAGTTTTACATGTAATACGTGCCTTAATAGACCTAATCAATTTTCTAGCAGCAACTTCCGCTTTTGGATTTTTAACTCCTACAATATAAAGAGTCTGATTTGGCTTTACCAAAGCTGCTCGACCAACAGTTTTCCCAAAAGCCCTGCTCATACCAGTTTGCATACGATCAGCACCAGCACCAGTAAGCATTTTGTTCTCTCGTAAAATATGATGAGGAACTATTTTAACTTCAAGATAAAACTCCTTCCCGACCTTTATTTGCAAAAACCTATTCAAATACTGCCGAATAGCCTCAATAGAATTATCTCTAATCTGACAAGCCTCTTTCGAAATAAGATGAAGCTGAACAGGATATTCATTATTATCAAATCCCTTTTGATCTCCCATCTTGAATTTCACAATTTTAGAATTCGGAACAGCCTTAATATAAGACTTCTTCCTTTTTTTAGAAACACGAGTGTAAGGACGAGCATATCTCCTAGAATAAGCCGAACCTTTTCTTAAAGCCATTTTACTTAATAATTACCTCCGTTCCAATTGCTTGCCCCGGCAACCCTCTTTCAAAAATTGCTCGAACTACTCCATTCCCACCATGAGCCGAAGAAATCTTACCAGTAATTATTTTTGGATCTTTCCCCGGAGATTTCCACTTAGCAGTTTTCCCAACAAAGCTCATTGCTTTTTCTCTACTATCAATACCAGTAATTTCAATCAAAAAGTGCCTAGGTTTAAACGTCTTTCTCCCTCGTCGAAACTGCACAACTCTACCCGAAATCTCATCGGACTTAGCCTTCGCTTCTTTTTCATTATTTGTTTTTTCTGCCATTATTACATAATCTAAGCGAAAATTTGATTTATAAATTTGATGGTTAATGAAATAAATCAAACTCTCCAAAAATCTTATGAAGAACTGCCAATGATTTATAATTCAGTTTCGTATCAGACCCTTCTCTCGATATTATCTGCTCCTGTAACTCTTCTGCCGACGCTGTCATTAATTTGTCTCCGACAATCTTTTGAATCTGCCGAGGCTGCACCAAAAATGTATCCTTCAAAAAGAAAACATCAGCAGTCTTACCATGTGCCTTAAGCTGGAACTGAAACTTATCAGACAAAGGAGAATCTCGTCGCTGTATATACTCAGTCAGAGCCCCAGTTATTTCCATTGCCAGCTTTCTTGCATTATCCACATCTCGAGATTGCTTGGCAGCGACCTTGCTTCCAGAATCTCCAGACTTTTCTATAACGCTTCTCTTAATTTTTGCAATAAATTTTAAACTATCTAAAAAACGAGGGGGCAATTTCCCCTCCTTCACCATCTTACGATTAAATTCATTCACAATATCCGATTCCTTTTCCTTGCCCAAGAAATTCCCAAGCATCTTAAAAACATCCTCATAAATCTCCTCAATAGACTTCTCCTGCATCCTTTTCTCAATCTGTTCTCGCAACTCTTTTAATCTTTTGATATAATCTATGGCATCCGCAGAAAGAGAATCCAAATCCTCGCCAGAAATATCGCCAGGCTTCAATTTCCCATGTTCGTATGCCTTCCACGTCTTAATTATAATTTTATCGAGAATATCCGCATATTTAGCCTCTATCAATTTCTCTTTCTTCACAAAAACATCCCTAAACTGTTTCACCGTTTCATAAATATTCGGAGGAGCCAACCCATAAAGCATCAAAAGTCCTTGCGTTGGAGTAGAAATTCCCCAGAACAAATCCAAAGTAGCAGCATCAAAAATACGCTTCTGAATAGTTTCTTTTAATTTGTTCCCAGAAGACATAAACATATCAATAGCCTCGGGAGAAGGCTTTATCTTCCCCATTTTAAGAAGAGACTTCCATGGCAAAAATGTCCCTCTATCGTAGAACGGAATACCGTCTCTAATAAAAGTAAACATTACTGGATGAGCATCTTTCACCGCCTCCCAAAATTCTGTAATCAAATAAACCTGAACATTTAATGTATTCTTAGCAACCCCAGCAAGCCCCTCCGCCTCAGGAATATACGAATAAATTATACCACGAAGTTTTTCCCGAAGTTCCATTCTAGGCATTCTTTTGACATCCGTATCATCAATGACAACAAATACGTCGACATCAGAATTCTTTTTTGCAGTCCCCGTTGTAAGAGAACCAGCAATGACATACGAAGTTACATATTTTTCAAACTTCTTTAAAACCAGAGACTTATGAATCTGTGCAACTCTTACATGACTTAAAAACCCCTTATCATAAACAGGATAAGACATCGCAAGTGCTTCCATTATATCAAACTTTGAGTCCAGCCCTATATTCCAAAAATCAACCGGAGTTAGAACATGTACCCAAAACTTATCGTTTATTTTCTGTGCAATCTGAATAGCCCGAAGTTTTATTTCGGATATTTTTTTATATTGAGACTCGGGAATTATAACCATAACATGAATAAGTCCTCGCTTGGAATCCTCTTCAGAAATCTCGTATTCTTCCTCGATTCTCTTATTGGCATTTTGCGGAACGACCCCAATAGATTGCGTATTCTTATAGGATTTCAAAAACACTGTTCTGAATTTTTCCATTTCCTTTTGCGCCTTGCCTGCTTTTTTTTTCAAAGAATCATCCACCGTAGAAGAATTACCGTGAGAAGATTTAGAACCGTAATCTTTAGAAAGATTTTGCTCAACAGATTCTTTTTCAGATGTAGGAGAATGACTCGCCATAATCTAATATTAGTAATATTGTTTTTAAATGTTACCTAAAATTCTACTGATTCTCGCTTAGCCCCTTTCTTTCCCTAATACGAGCAATAACTCTGGACTGCATATCTGTTGGCAATTTCTTAAAAGTTTGGCTTACCAACGATGAAGAACCACGCCCCTCAGTCGAACTTCTTAAGCTACTAGTCCATCCAATCATTTCAGAAACCGGCAACTCTGCCCTAATTGTAACCCCAGTCTCATCCTGCTGAACATCGACAAGAC
>VAPM010136709.1_pt1 | contig 17263 bp, 17 predicted proteins | sample 3395091 | NCBI WGS metagenome assembly VAPM01 (sample SAMN08290445, study PRJNA428436) | hydrothermal vent metagenome | isolation source: Deep-sea hydrothermal vent chimney 3 | place: Pacific Ocean: Juan De Fuca Ridge | reverse complement strand
CGCTTACCGCTTACCGTTCTCCGTTTGCCGGCGAAGCGCAAGCATCCAGAAACAGCCTCGGTTTCCGACTGTGAACTGTGAACTGTCATCTCGTCGTCTTGGGAGCAACTATGGCTGGGTGACCGAGGCGAGTGCTTGGAGAAAGCGCTCGTTCTCTTGGGTCGTGCCCACGCTGACACGGATCGCGGGACCAAGCACCCGGACGATCTCCCCACGGCGCACCAAGGCATCACCAAGCTCTGCCGCTGACGAGTCCGGCTCGAAGTACACGAAGTTCGCCTGGGACGCCACAGGTTCGAAACCCAAGCGCTCGAGGCCTGCGAACAGAACGTCGCGCCCGTCCGCGTTGCGCAACCGCCTCGCTGCGACCTCCTCCTGATGCTTGATCGCCTCGAGTGCAGCAGCCTGTGCCACCGAGGTCACCGCGAACGGGGGCTGTGTCGTACGGAGTTGTCCGATGAGGTCAGCAGAGGCGACACCGTACCCGATCCGAAGGCCGGCGAGACCGTATATCTTCGAAAAGGTCCTGCCCACGAGGACGTTCGGACGGTTCGGGGCCTCATTGAGGAACGTCTGATAGTCATCCGCCGTCACGTACTCGGCGTACGCTTCGTCGACGATGACGAGGACCCGCTCCGGTACCGCATCGAGGAACCTCGCCACGTCGGGACCCGGGAGATGACCTCCCGTCGGGTTGTTGGGGTTACACACGTAAACGATCGTCGTATCGTCGCGGATCGCCGAGAGCATCGCGTCCAGATCATGATCGAGGTTGGCGTCAAGCGGAACTGCTATCGGCTCTGCTCCGGCGACCATCGTCGCGATGCGGTACATCACGAACGATGGATCCGCATAGACGGCCGACGTCCCTGGCCCACCGACGGCGAGCGCTGCACACCGTAGGATCTCGCTCGAACCCGAACCGATCCACACCTCCTCGGGTTGAACCCCCTGGTGGGCTGCGATCGCCTTGCACAGTTCGTAGCCACCGTTGTCCGGATATCTGTTGATCCCCCTCGAAGCGGCAGTGACGGCATCGATCACCTCAGGGAACGGCTCCTCCGGACACTCATTGGATGCAAGTTTGTCGATCGAGTCGATTCCGAACTCTCGCGCGACGTCTTCAACGGGTCTTCCTGGGACGTAACGGGGAATGGACTCGAGATCTGACCGATATGTTGGCACGGTTCCGACCTCCGGATTGCTTGGTGTTCGTTGCAGGCTAACCGGTACCACAGGGCCAGGGCGTTGCCCTAGCCTTTCACGCCATGAATCCGTTCCGGTCGCGGACCCTGCGCACGCTCGTCCTCTTCCTGGTCGGCCTCGGCCTGAGTTTCCTGGTCGCCGGAGTCTTCGCTCCGCACTGGCCGGGGTTCTGTGACGACACCATCGTCGGTGCTCCGTGTGGCGCCGTCACCGTCCAGACGATGGCGGGCTATCTCATCGTCATGCTCGGGGTACTGACGATCGTCTTCGGCCCGATCACAGGTTCGGTGCTCGACCTCGTCATCAACGGTGCAAAGTGGGAGACGCCGCGAGGAACCGAGAGCATCGTCACGAACATGCCCATCCTGATCGGCGCGATCTACATCGTCATCGGTGTCACCGTGGTCACCGCGGCGTGACGACGTCAGGCGACGATCGTCTCCATATCCGGTTGCTGAAAGACGAAGGCGACAACGAGTGACTCCCGGTTGGGCCACGAACGCAAAGTGTCGTGAGCCGACGCGTTGGCGAACGTCCGGAACTCGGACCAGCTCATGACGGACTGCGGCGACACCTGGAGATCGAGCTTCGGCCGGGCGATCAACGTATCGCCTTCGAGGTCGAACCCCTCCATCTCCACGACTGCGAGATCGATCTCCTCACACTTGGTGATGAACGCAGCTGCGACCGCCTTGGGGAAGAACCCTTCTCCGTCTTCGGTTCGGTATACGGCCTGGCCATCGAACTCGGCGAGGAGCTCGGTGGTGGCAGGGTGCTCGTCACTCCACTCCGGTTCGTTCGCCGCCGCAACGGCATCTCTCAGCTCGTCGAGCTCCTCGCCGAAAGCGTCGGGATCGACGATCTTGAGCGCCGTGTCGAGGAGTCGCTGCAGTTCGTTGATGTCGATGTCCTGCACGTTGCCGTCGGCGTCCGGGTAGAACTGGACGATGGGCGCGTTCCCGTCCCAGAAGACCATCCCGATAAAGTCGTCTCCGCGCCAGAACTCCACGATCGTGCCGTCGAAGTCGTCGCGCTCTGTCTCAGCAAGTTGAATCGGAAGCATGACAGGAGAGTAGACGGATGACAGTTCACAGATGACACTTCACAGATCACAGAGTGGATCCACCCGATCCGGTGAACGGTGAGCACGGCGGACGCCGTCACCGACAGCCGCCGGCCAGAACCTACTTTCTCTTCACCTTCACTCCGCGCCAGAAGGCCACGTACCCCTTGATGTCGGCTGCTGCCGGCTTCGGGTCCGGGTAGTACCACGCAGCACCCTGGGCGACCTCGCCATCGACGACGACGTCGTAGTACGCAGCGGTGCCCTTCCATGGGCAGACCGATTGAGCCGGGGACGCCTCGAGGTAGTCCGGGTTCACCGACTCGGGAGGGAAGTAGTGGTTGCCCTCGACTTTGATCGTTGCGTCACTCTGCGCGACGACCTCACCGTTCCAGATCGCTTTCGGCACGCGTGCTTCCCTTCGTCGCCCGGACATGGTCTGCACACATCAACGACGCGGCATCTTGCAGCATTCCCCCTGACTCATGGCAAAGCGGGGCGACCGAGAATCTTCTGCCACCCTCGAGAACCGCGTGTAGCCTCGTTTCAGCGAGGGAAGAGGGGTCCCATGTCGAGGCTCGGATTCTTGATCGTCGTGATCATGTTGTTCGCATCTGCATGTTCGTCCGGTTCGTCGAGCGATGCACCCACGACCACGCTACCCACCACCACCGAGGCACCGACAACAACAGCAGCGCCGACCACCACCGAAGCTCCCACGACAACCGCGGCACCAACCACCACCGCTGCACCCACGACAACCGCGGCACCGGGTCCTGTGGAGTTGACGATCACCTCGCCCCTCTACAGGGAGGGGACATTCATCCCGACGATCATCACGTGTGAGGGCGACGACGTATCACCGCAACTCGACATTGAGGGCCTGCCGGCCGACACGGTGTCGATGGTCGTGATCATGGATGACCCGGATGCACCCGTCGGGGTGTGGGACCACTGGGTCGTGTTCAACATCGTGCCGGTCGAGTCGATCCCCCAGAGCACCGAAGATCTCGGCACCCTCGGCAGCAACTCTTGGAGTGAAGCGCAGTATGGAGGCCCGTGTCCTCCTCCAGGTGACGGTCCGCATCGGTACATCACCGCCGTCTACGCACTCGATAGCCAACTCGGCCTCGATGCCGGCGCCACCAAGGACGCAGTACTCGAAGCGATGGCCGACAACGTCATCACAGAAGGTTCCCTCCTCGGATACTTCGAGAGATAGCCAGAGAGGACTCGCCCTAGACAACGTACGGGATGATGCGCCAAGGGACGCGTGAGCGGTACTCCCGGTAGCCGTCCATGTGCTCGATCATCATGTCCTCCTCGTGTCCCGACTTCGCTACGAAGAAGACGAGGAACGTCAGGGATGAGAGCAGGACGATCGGCTTGCCATACGCGAGGCCGACACCGAGGGTGAACAGGACGATGCCCGAGTACATGGGATGACGCACATAGCGGTACGGTCCCGAATCGATCACCGGAGCACCATCCACAGGAAAGGGAAGGGGCGACAGACGCGAGCCGTGCAGTACGACCGCCCACACCGTGAGCGCCGATCCTGCAACCGCCACCCCAACGCCAATGATCCATACAAACACCAGGCCAGGAACACCCGAAACCGCATCATCGGCGAAGACCGCTATGGAAAAGAAGACGAAGATGAGGCCCTGGGCGACGACCCACGCGACGCCTCGATCACGGATCGTAGTTGAGTCGTCTTGACTCATATTTTCTGGCATAGACTACTCTATCCTGCGGTTGTACCCTTGTAGTATCGCACCAAGGAACAGAAACGAATGGATATCAACAACTTCACACAGCGGAGTCAGCAGGCCGTTTTACATGCACGCGACACCGCTGCCGAACGAAACCACCAGTACGTTCACCCCGAGCACCTTCTCGAGGGACTTCTCGCACAATCCGATGGCCTCATCTACCCGATTCTCGCAAAGGTCGGTGCCCACGTCACGGACGTCAAAGGCCCCAACGATGCCGCTCTCGCCGCCATGCCAACCGTCTACGGTGGCAGCGAGGTCGCCTTCGCCCAGGATGCGCTCGACGCCCTCAACGATGCCGAACTCGAGATGCAGAACCTCCGCGACAGCTACGTGTCGGTCGAGCACATCCTCATGGCACTCGCAGATTCTGAGACGGCCGTTGGTGACAACCTGCGCAACGCCGGTGTCACGAAGGAGGCGATCCTCAACGCCCTCACCGAAGTGCGCGGCAACCAATCCGTCACGAACCAGAACCCGGAGGACACCTTCGCCCCACTCGAGAAGTACGGCCGGGACCTGACCGAGGACGCACAAAAGGGCAAGCTCGACCCCGTCATCGGGAGGGACGACGAGATCCGCAGAGTGATCCAGGTTCTCTCGCGTCGAACCAAGAACAACCCGGTGCTCATCGGAGAGCCGGGCGTCGGCAAGACAGCGATCGCTGAAGGGCTGGCGCAGCGCATCGTCGACGGCGATGTCCCTGAGAGCCTCAAGAACCGCCGACTGATCGCTCTCGACATCGGTTCCATGGTGGCCGGCGCAAAGTACCGCGGCGAGTTCGAGGAGCGCCTCCAGGCCGTCCTCAACGAAATCAAGGCATCCGAGGGTCGGATCATCACCTTCATCGACGAGATGCACACCATCGTCGGTGCCGGTGCATCCGAAGGCTCGATGGACGCCTCGAACATGCTCAAGCCGATGCTGGCACGAGGCGAGTTGCGCATGGTCGGTGCGACGACGCTCGATGAGTACCGCAAGTACATCGAGAAGGACGCGGCGCTCGAACGGCGCTTCCAGCCGGTCCTCGTCAACCCCCCGAGCACAGAGGAGGCGATCGGGATCTTGCGCGGCCTCAAGGAGCGCTATGAAGTGCACCACGGCGTGCGTATCACCGATGCGGCGCTGATCGCCGCCGCAGTGCTCTCCGACCGGTACGTCACCGGCCGACACCTCCCGGACAAGGCGATCGACCTGATCGATGAAGCTGCCGCGAAACTCCGCATCGAGATCGACTCGATGCCGGACGAGATCGATGAGCTCGAGCGCCGCCGGCGCCAGCTCGAGATCGAAAGGCAGGCGCTGTCCAAGGAGGAGGATGCTGCTTCGATGGAGCGGCTCGCCGCCATCGAGGAAGAGCTCGCAAACCTCGGCGAGGAGCTCGACACGCTCACGGCACACTGGCAGCTCGAGAAAGATGCCATCAACGCGATTCGCGAGGTGAAGCAGCAGATCGAGGATGCGAGAGCTGAGGCCGACAAAGCAGAGCGTGACGGTGATCTCGAGAAGGCGGCTGAACTGCGCTACAGCACACTGCCGGCTCTGAGCCAGCAACTCGTCGAGAAGCAGGAGAAGCTCGACGAGCTCCAGTCTGAGCTCAAGATGCTCAAAGAGGAGGTTGACGAAGAGGATGTTGCTGAAGTCGTGAGCCGCTGGACGGGTGTCCCCGTCTCCAAGCTGCTCGAAGGTGAGATGCAAAAGCTGGTCCACCTCGAGGAGCATCTCCATCAGCGGGTCGTGGGCCAGGATGAAGCCGTCTCGGCGATCTCGAACGCGATCCGCAGATCACGTGCCGGCCTCTCGGACCCCAACCGCCCGATCGGCTCGTTCCTGTTCCTCGGCCCCACCGGTGTCGGCAAGACCGAGCTCGCTCGCGCCCTCGCCGAGTTCCTCTTCGATGATGAACGCGCGATGGTGCGCATCGACATGTCCGAGTACATGGAGAAGCACTCCGTGAGCAGGCTCATCGGTGCCCCTCCCGGCTACGTCGGGTACGACGAAGGCGGGCAACTCACCGAGGCAGTCCGGCGTCGTCCGTACTCGGTGATCCTGCTCGATGAGGTCGAGAAGGCACATGCAGACGTGTTCAACGCCTTGCTCCAGGTGCTCGACGATGGTCGCATGACCGACGGACACGGTCGCACCGTCGACTTCACGAACACGGTGCTCGTGATGACCTCGAACCTCGGTTCGGAGTTCATCGATCCCGACCTGCCCCAGGACGTCGTCCAGGCCAGGGTGATGGATGCGGTGCGGGCACACTTCCGACCCGAGTTCCTCAACCGGGTCGATGACGTGATCGTGTTCCACAGACTCTCGAAGGAAGATCTGCGAACGATCGTCGAGATCCAGTTCGCCGACCTCGAGCAGCGCCTGGCCGATCGCAAGATCGCCGTGGAGCTCACCGAGGAGGCAATCGACTGGCTCACCGACAACGGATACGACCCGGTCTACGGTGCACGCCCACTCAAGCGCCTGCTCCAAACCGCTGTGGCCGACCCCCTGGCCCTCGAGGTCCTCGACGGCGCCCTCCCCGAGGGCTCCGTGGTCACGATCGCGACGGACGAGTCCGGCCTCACCTTCACCTACCAGTCGACCTAGGCGTCTGGCGCTGAATCAGCTCGTATGCGAGCTGTATCGGCGCCAGACTCCTCGGGGACGGCGAGGAGGATCAGGGAGGCGATCCCGGCCATCACTGCCCCGAAGGTGAACGCGTAAGCGGGGCCGAAAGCAGCCCAGATGCCGCCGAACACGATGCTTGCGGGCAGCGCACCGATCCCGACGGCTCCGTTGTAGTACCCGAAAGCGGAGCCACGCAGATCGGCCGGGGCGAGGCTCGCAACCCAGGCACGCTCGACTGGTTCGGTGACACCGAAGTACAGACCGTACGCAAGGAACAGCGCGATGATGATCGGGGTCGACGTCGCGAACCCCATCGAGAGGTAGATGACGACATAGAAGACCCACCCGATGAGCACGAGGGGTTTTCGGCCTGTGCGGTCCGACAGGCGACCACCGACGAGGTTCGCACCCATCTTGACGAGGCTGAACATGGACCAAAGCACCGCGATCCAGACCGTCGCGACGCCGACGTCCGCCAATCGAAGGATCAGGAAGGCGTCGGCACTGTTGCCAAGGGTGAAGACGACGACGGCAACCATCAGCTTCCAGTACCCCGATCCCAGCTCTGCTCCTCGGAGCGCAACCGGTCGACCGTCCTTCTCTTCGATATCAGTGTGGTCGGGTTCGTGAACGAACCGGGCGATGACGAAGATCACAATGATCGCCGGGATCACGGCAAGGAAGAACACCCACCGCATCGTCAGTCCTGCCCACAAGAGTGCGGCCGCCGCCAACGGGCCAAGCACTGCACCGAAGTGGTCCATGCTGCGATGGAGACCGTAGGCGGCGCCACGACTCTCCTCGGGTGTGACGTCGGCGATCAGTGCATCTCTCGGTGCCGTACGCACGCCCTTCCCAACGCGGTCGACGAAACGCACGGCAAGCACGAACGGCCACACCGTGGCGAATGCGATCAGCGGGCGAACCGCCCCGGCGATCCCGTAACCCGCGAACACGAACGGCTTACGACGCTTGACGGAGTCCGTCCACCATCCAGAGACGATCTTGAGAATCGCAGCAGTCGACTCTGCGACCCCCTCGATCACGCCGAGGGCGAGGGCGCCGGCACCGAGGACCGAAGTCAGGAACACCGGGATGAGCGGGTAGATCATCTCGCTCGACAGGTCGGTGAAGAGACTCACAACACCCAACGCGATAACGGTCTTGGGCACACCCTTCGTGATCCGTTCAAACCGGCTCATCCGTACACATCCTTGCCAGAGAAGACACTGGTCATGGTAGCCAACACTTGCTAGGATAGCAATTGTTACTGCAGCGTTCGTTAGGAAGCTCCATGAGTACAACAACCACTCGATTCGACGATCTCCTTCGCTCCCTCGAGGCGGCCCGCTCGTCCGATGACGATCTCCACCGCCAGAACGCGTCACTCGCAGAGCGGAGCGCATCTCATGACACCCTCTTGGCCTTGCGGGCCGAGATGGCAGCGGCGCGAGCCGATTACATGCGCGAAACGCTCGGGGCGCACTCCGACGCCTGATCCAGTGATACGCCGCGTCCCCGCTCCACCTGGTTGCGCCGTCGTAGCCTCGCTGCGAGCATGGACGGCGACGGGCCGACAGCAGCCCGAACCGTGACACCGTGACCGTGCCAGACAGGGAGCTCCGTTGACAGAACACCCCGACCCCGACACCCCGACGACATCGGCAGAGCCAGACCGCGGGTGGCTGCTGCTCGCATACAAGGTTCCTTCTGAGCCGTCGTCCAACCGCATATCGGTCTGGCGTGAGCTCAAGCGGCTCGGCGCCTACTACCCCCAGCAGGCGGTGTGCCTCCTCCCCGGCCGTGCAGAGATCACGGATCAGGTCGCGGTGATCCGTACCCGGATCACCGACATGGGGGGAACCCACACGTACCTCGAGATCCCGTACGTCCCCGACGACCAACACGACAAGCTAGTCGCCGCCTTCCTCGCTCTTGCGGCAAAGGAGTACGCAGAGATCATCGAGGAGTGTGAGTCCAAGTTCATGAAGGAGATCGAGTTCGAGCGCTTTCGCGAGAACTACACGTTCGAGGAGGCAGAGGAGATCCGCCACGACCTCGACAAGATCCAGCGCTGGTTCGATGACGTTGCTGCGCGAGACTGGTTCGCCAGCCCGTCACGTACCACCGCTGAGGACCGGATCAAGGAGTGCGCCGAGCTCCTCGAGGCGTTCGAAGCCGACGTGTACACCCACACCGACGGCAGCGACTGACCAGCCTCACCTGCTATCTGTACCTGATTTCACTTGACAACCCGCCGATACTTTGATATCGATATAACCAAGGTATCCTTGTAACGCCGATAGTGGGTGATGCTACATATGCCGAGAATGGATCATCGAAGCCAGTTACTCAAAGGCGTGCTCGACATGTGCCTTCTCGCCATCATCAGTGAGGAGCCGAGCTATGGCTACGAGATGGCAGACAAGCTGAGCAAGCGTGGCTTGCATCTGACGAGTGAGGGGTCGATCTACCCGACACTCTCGAGAATGCAGCGTTCAGACCTCATCACCGGCTACTTTGTGGAGGCCGATGGATCAGGGCCCCCACGTAAGTACTACCGCATCGAGAAGAGCGGGGCCGAGAGGCTCGAGGAGTGGACGAAAGAGTGGGTCGACCTGCGACACGGCGTCGACCAGGTGGTGAAGGGAGTAACTCGTGACCGATCTGACGGCTGACCAGGTCATCGACCGTTGTCGCTCGCACTGGCTGAGTTCAGGCGTCGACCCCGCTGGTGCAGATGACATGACAACGGAGCTTCGCTCCCACCTTCAAGAAGCCCTCGCTGCGGGCAAGGACCTCGAGACGGTCACGGGGTCCAACATCGAAGCGTTCGCTGAAGAGTGGGCCTCGGAGTACCGGGGGCCCAGCGCTGGAGGTCCTCCGGTCGAGCCGACTCCCCCATCCCTCCCACGCACTGACTCGCGACAAGGAACGTGGGGCCTGTGGCTTGGAGCGCTCGTCATCGTTGCAGCGATCATCGCAGTGGCAGTCTTGTCACCCAAGGACGACTCCCTCGACCAGGGCCTCTGGACCGGCGTGTGGTTCGTGGCTGCAGCCGTACTCGCCGTCGGTGAGATGCTGACCGCCGGGTTCTTCCTTCTGCCCTTCGCTGCAGGAGCCGTGGCATCAGGGATTCTTGCCCTGACGGGAGTTGGTGTGGCCATCCAGCTCATCACATTCGTCGTGACCTCACTTCTTGCCCTATACCTCCTCCAACGATTCGCCCGCAAGGACATCCATGGAGAACTGCTGCCGGTCGGTGCCGCCCGATACATCGGTGCATCGGCCCTCGTCACCGAGACCATCAACAGAGTCCGCGGCGAAGGGATGGTTCGGATGGGTACCGAGAGTTGGCGCGCCACGACCGACAAGGACGCAGAGATCCCGGTCGACACCGAAGTCCGAGTCGTCGAAGTCAGGGGGGCGAGACTCGTCGTCGAACCTCGCCCTCGCTAGATCACAGAGACACACCACAGGAAGGAGAACCAATGGAAGTTGCATCGATCGTACTGATCCTGATCTTCGTGTTGATCATCTACGTCGCTCTCGCGGTCAAGATCATCCAGCAGCATGAACAGGGCCTGATCGAACGGTTCGGGAGGTACCGCAAGACACTCGATCCGGGGTTCCACATGATCATCCCGTTCATCGAGAAGATCCGGAAAGTCGACATGCGTGAGCAAGTCGTCGACGTCCAACCCCAAGAGGTCATCACGAAGGACAACGTCGTCGTCACGGTCGATGCCGTCGTCTACTACCAGGCAACCGACCCGGTCAAGCTCATCTACAACGTTGCCAACTTCATCCTGGCTGCCACGAAACTGGCTCAGACGAACCTGAGGAACGTCATCGGTGACATGGACCTCGACAGCGCGTTGACATCCCGAGAGACCATCAACACGGAACTCAGGATGATCCTCGACGAGGCAACCGATGTCTGGGGTACCCGGGTCGTGCGGGTGGAGATCCAGCGCATCGATCCACCTCCGGACGTCACGAGTGCCATGCACCGCCAGATGAAAGCAGAGCGTGACCGCCGAGCCCTCGTCACCGAGGCAGAGGGCGAGAAGCGGTCTGCGATCCTCAAGGCAGAGGGCATCAAGCAGTCGCGCATCCTCGATGCCCAGGGTCAGGCTGAGGCGATCAAAGAAGTCGCCGACGCCGAGCGGTATCAGAAGGAAACGATCGCAGAAGGTGAAGGCCGTGCTGTAGAGCGAGTGTTCTCGGCAATCCACACGGGTGACCCGACACCGGACCTCATCGCTATCAAGTACCTCGAGGCCCTCCAGGGCATCGCCGACGGCAAGGCGACCAAGATCTATCTCCCGATGGAGACGACCTCGATCCTTGCAAGCATCGGGGCGATGGGCGAACTGTTCGCAGACTCCCAGAAGGGCGACATGGAGAGCTGAGACCTCTCAGACAACAAACGCCAGGCGACAGAGGCGGCGGGAGCGACACATCGCTCCCGCCGCCGTTCTCGTATGCTGTCGATATGTCCGATCTCGGAGGATCAATGCCCTACGTCAACTACGTCGAGTTCAACAGCGGCGATCCCGAGGCTGCTCGGACCTTCTACCAGGATGTCTTTGCCTGGGATCCACAGCCGTGGGGAGCAGAGGACTACTTCATGGCACAACACGGCGAGGAAGCGGGTGTCGATGCCGGCTTCACCATGTCACAGGATGGTGAACCACTGACCGTCGCAACGATCACGGTCGACGACCTCTCCGGATACATGGCAAAGGTGATCATCGCAGGCGGGGAGATCGTCGTCCCCAAGTTCACGATCCCCGGCGTCGGCTACGGGTGCTACTTCACCGACACCACCGGCATGATCGTCGGGATGCACGAGGCGGATACAGAGGCCAGCTGACGGCTCACAGAACAGAAGTTCACAGCTGACAGTTCACAGTTCAGAAGTTCACAGAATGGAGTACGTGTCTAGGACTGCGACGACTCCCCCGCATCCTCTTCACGGTCAACGGTGGACTGTGAACTGTCGACTTCTTCCCCACTGCCGACTGGCTCTTCCTTCTGACTGTCAGCTGTGGACTGTGAACTGTCGACTTCTTCTGTTGCCGGCTGCAGCGAGAAGAAGAACGGCTCTCCGATCAACGTGCGCTTCTCGGCCCGCTTCTGCATCATCCAGATCCACACGAGCCCACCGACGAACACGAGGAGCGAGACCCATCCGTTGCGGCTGATCCCAAACAGGCGGAACGTCGTGTCGGTACGCAACAGCTCCATCCAGAACCGGATGAACGCGTACATCGCGACGTACATGCCGAACGATGCACCCTTGGCGAGCTTCCCCTTCCTCTCGAGGATGAGGATGACCGGGACGATGATCAGGGCGTTCCAAAGAGACTCGTAGAGGAACGTCGGATGGAAGTACGAGAAGTCTGCGAACTGTGGTGGACGGTTCGCCGGGTCGATCGCAAGGCGCCACGGCAGGTCGGTCGGAGTGCCGAAGAGCTCCTGATTGAAGTAGTTCCCCCACCGGCCGATCGCTTGGGCCAGCGGGATTCCGATGGCAGTGGCGTCAGCGAACGAGAAGAGGTCGGCGTTCGCCTTGTGTACGAAGTAGATCACCGCCAGCGCCCCGAAGGTGAGCCCACCGTAGAGAGCAAGGCCACCCTCCCAGATGAACAAGACAGCGTAAGGCCGGTCGATGAACCGCCCCGAGTGCGTCAACACATACGCTGCCCGCGCCCCGAGAAAGCCGATGACGACCGCCCAGATGGCAACCTTCTCGAAGAACTCCCCGTCTCCTCCGAATCGCACATATCGCTTTCGTGAGACGACGATCGCGACGATGACACCGATCGCGATGAGTATCCCGTAGAAGAAGATCGTGAAGGGCCCGATCTCTAGGACGTTTCGCGTCGGAGACGGAATCTGTGCGAGTATGTTCATATGTTGGGTCCCTTGGTGTCTCTGGCGGCCGCCGACGCACATGACGTGCCAACCGATTCACGACCGTTCTGGTCCACGACAACGGCAGCGCACGCGCACGAACTCCTGCCGTCGCTCATCACAACGGTCCGTCTTGTGGCACACATGCTACGGCGCATGGAAAGATGTGTTGCTCCTGATCGAGGTATCTGTCGATCCGAGCGAGGTAGCCTGAGGTGCGAGTCGGCAAGACGACACCACCGTGTCGGTTCCCCACCGAAAGAGGCAGGCGTGAGCGCAAAAGAACGAGCACAGGAACGGTTCACCGCACGAGAGGCCGAGCTAGCGGAACTCTCGCAGTGGATGTACGACCATCCCGAGCTGGCAAACGAGGAGTTCGAGACGTCGGCGCGTATGGCCCAGATCCTGGCCAGCGGAGGCTTCGAAGTCGAGTACCCGGCGTACGGCCTCGACACCGCGTTCGCCGCCAGGGTCGGCTCCGACGGCCCCGAGGTCATCATCTGTGCCGAGATGGATGCCCTGCCCGACGTTGGCCACGCCTGCGGCCACAACATCATCGCCACGGCCGGCATCGGTGCCGGGCTCGCACTCGCCGACCTCGCCGACGAACTCGGCATCCGGGTGACCGTCCTGGGGACGCCGGCAGAAGAGCACCACGGAGGCAAGGTCGACCTGATCAACGCAGGTGCGTTCAAGGGAGCGTCGGCATCGATGATGATTCACCCGTCTCCGCACGATGTCGTCGACCCCCGGTTCATCGCGATCAACCACGTCGACGTCGAGTTCCGTGGCAAGGCCACACACGCCTCGTTTGCTCCCGAGCTCGGCATCAACGCTCTCGATGCTGCCGTCCAGGCATATGTCAACGTCTCCACATTGCGCCAGCACTTCCTCGACAGCGACCGGGTACACGGCGTCATCCTCAACGGGGGGACCGCACCCAACGTGATCCCCGAGTACACGAGGATGTCGTGGTACGTCAGAGCAGCGACTGACGAACGACTCGACGAGCTGTACCCGAGGATCATCAAGTGTTTCGAGGCGGCAGCCATCGCCACAGGATGCGAGTACGAGATCATCGAGTCCGGCCACCGCTACAAGGACATACGCAACGACAAGGTCATGGTCGATCTGTACGCAGCGAACTCAGAGGCCCTTGGGCGCCCGATGCCCCGCTATGACGACCTTCCTCCGAGAGGGGCAGGCTCGACGGACATGGGCAACGTCTCCTACGAGGTGCCTGCGATCCACCCGATGATCGGCATCAACTCATCCCCCGCCGTGAACCATCAACACGAGTTCGCGTCCCACACGGTGACCGAAGACGGCAGAGCCGCTATCCACGACGGTGCACTCGCTATGGCGTGGACGATCATCGATCTTGCCGAGGGGGACAGATGGAGCGAGCTCGGCACGCACTGACGGCGACACGAGACGACGCGCATGGACAGGATCGGGGTGGAGCCGAAGGACTGGTCGGCCGTATCGCTTGGTGATACTGCCGAGGCGATGGCGTCTCCACCCGAGGGGCTCTCGACACAGGACGCCGCTTCGAGACGCGAGCGATTCGGCGAGAACCGTATCGAAGTGCAGCAGGGCAGGAGCCGGGCTTCGATCTTCATCGTCCAGTTCCGCGGGTTCCTCACCTACGTCCTCGTAGCTGCCGCCCTCATCTCTGCGTTCCTCGGAGACTGGATCGAAGCCGTAGCGATCCTTGCGATCGTGATCCTCAACGCGATCATGGGCTACGTCCAGGAGAGCAAGGCCGAAGAGGCCATGGCTGCACTCAGGGAGATGGCGGTCCCCACCGTTCGTGTCCGCCGGAGTGGGGAGACCGTCGAGATCGCCTCACTCGAACTGGTGCCGGGCGACCGGGTCATCCTCGAAACCGGCAACCTCGTTCCCGCTGATGGCAGACTCCTGGCCTCATCGAACCTCCAGGTCGATGAGTCGGCGCTGACCGGAGAGTCCGAGCCGGTGACCAAGGATGCGGAGTTGATCTTCGAGTCCGAGAGAGCGCTCGCCGAGAGACGGAACATGGTCTACTCAGGAACCACCGTCACGCGGGGCCGCAGCGAGTTCATCGTTACGGCAACCGGGATGAGCACAGAACTCGGGAAGATCGCATCCCTCATTCAAGGCGTCGAGGATGGCCCGACCCCACTTCAGGAGCGGCTCGATCATCTCGGCAAGGTCCTCGCCGGGGTCGCCGGCGTCCTCGTTGTCGTGCTGTTCGTGATGGGCCTCATTCGGGGGGACGACTTCGAGACACTGCTCCTCACCTCTGTCAGCCTCGCCGTCGCCGCGATCCCAGAGGCCATGCCCGCCGTCGTCACCATCGCGCTGTCCCTCGGCGCGCAGCGCATGTTGAAACGCAAAGCCCTCATCCGCCGTCTCCCTGCCGTCGAGACGCTCGGGTCGGTGAGCGTGATCGGCACGGACAAGACGGGCACACTCACCGAGAACAGGATGACGGCGGTCGTGCTCGATGTTGCGGATCGTCGGCTCGACCTCAGCACCGACGGTCCCGTTGAAGTCGCCGTCGAACCCACCATCGAGCTCGCACTGCTCATCGGGGTGCTCTGCAACGATGCCGCGATCGTCGAGAACGATGGGACGTTCACCGCCGTCGGCGACCCAACCGAAGGTGCCCTCGTTGTCGCCGGTGCAAACGCCGGGATCCTGAAGAACGCTGCCGAGAGCGTGCTGCCCCGCATCGATGAAGTCCCGTTCGACTCCGCACGCAAACGCATGACCACTATCCATCGAACCCCCACATCGATCGATGAGGTACCCGACGAACTCAAGGACCTGTTCTCGACCCTTGTCGACGATCTCCCACCTCACGTAGCGTTCACGAAAGGGGCCGTGACCGGACTTCTCGAACACTCATCCCGCGTATGGATCGACGGCGAGATCCGCGACCTCACCGATGGCTGGAGAACACGGATCACCGATGCAGAGGAAGGCCTTGCAAGCAAGGGGATGCGCGTTCTCGGCCTTGCCGTGAAGCCTCTCTCATCTCCGATCATCGACGACGATGTCGAGAACGAGCTGATCTTCGTCGGGATGTTCGGTCTCATCGACCCGCCGAGGGAAGCGGTTCCTGGAGCCGTCGCTGCGACCCTTTCAGCAGGGATTCGCCCCGTGATGATCACCGGCGACCATCCGCTGACCGCGAGGCACATCGCCCACAGTATCGGGATCACCACATCGGATCGGGTGGTGATCGGGCCCGAACTCGATGCGATGACGCAGGATGAGATCAAGGAAGCAGCTGAGGAAGTATCGGTGTTCGCACGGGTCTCACCTGAACACAAGCTCGACCTGATCTCGGCACTGCAGTCCGATGGCGAGTTGGTCGCGATGACCGGTGATGGCGTCAACGATGCCCCTGCCCTCAAGAAGGCCGACATAGGTATCGCCATGGGCATCACCGGGACCGACGTCTCGAAGCAGGCTGCCGACATGATCCTTCTCGACGACAACTACGCCACCATCGTTGCAGCCGTCGAGGAAGGCAGGGTGATCTACGACAACATCAAGAAGTTCATCAGGTACCTCCTGACCTGCAACACGTCCGAGATCATCGTGATGATCATCGGCCCGTTCCTCGGCATGCCGCTTCCCCTCCTCCCACTCCAGATCCTGTGGATGAACCTCGTCACCGACGGGCTCCCCGCTCTCGCCCTTGGTGTGGAACCCGCCGAAGACGACGTGATGAGCAGACCACCGAGATCGGCGACCGAATCCATCTTCGGTGGAGGCACGACTGCGTTCATCGCTGTATTCGGCATCGTCCTGTCCGTCGTCACCCTCGGGGCGGGCTGGTACCTGTGGGACCGTGGCGACACCGCGTGGCAGTCGGTGCTCTTTACGGTCCTGATCTTCGGACAGCTCGGCCTCGCGCTCGAGGTGCGCGCGGAGAAACGTTCACTGTTCAGCGTCGGCCTGCTCACCAACAAGGCGATGCTTGGCGCCGTCGGCCTCGGCATCGCAGCACACCTGGTGATCCTCTACTTCCCGCCCGCCCAGCGAGTGTTCGGAACGGAACCTCTCGACCTCGCACACTTCGGCATCGCGATAGCGGGAACGCTCGTGGTGATGGGAGCAGTGGAGGTGTGGAAGGTGGGGCTCAGAAGCAAGACATCAGCACGAGACTGACAAGGCAGTTTTGGGTGAGTTCACAGTTCACAGATGACAGTTCACAGTCTCGATGCCAGGAGGCTTCCACCTGGACACGTCGGCTGATACAAGTAGAGCGATGCAGGACTTTCGCAAGCTCATCGTGTGGCAACGATCGATGAACCTCGCTGCAGCGTGCTATCGACTGACGAAGGACTTTCCTCGGGAGGAACGATTCGGGCTGGTATCGCAGATACGACGCTCGGCTGTTTCGATTCCAAGCAACATCGCTGAAGGCTGCGGTCGCAACTCGCCTCGGGAGTTTCGCCGGTTCCTGAGAATCGCATATGGATCCGGATGCGAAGTAGAGACACAGGTCAGAATCGCGAGACAGGTCGGCATCGACTCGAGTGATAAGACCACAGCGGTTCTGGAAGAAGTCGACGAAATTCGGCAAATGCTGACTGCACTCATTGCAAGAACATCTGACTGATCACCGACCCGACCGTTCGTTGACGCCGTCCACTGTGAACTGTCATCTGTGAACTGT
>VAPM010176177.1_pt1 | contig 17289 bp, 47 predicted proteins | sample 3395091 | NCBI WGS metagenome assembly VAPM01 (sample SAMN08290445, study PRJNA428436) | hydrothermal vent metagenome | isolation source: Deep-sea hydrothermal vent chimney 3 | place: Pacific Ocean: Juan De Fuca Ridge | reverse complement strand
GGTACTGATTTTATGTCAGTAGCATATCCATTTATCACAAGTTGTTTAGCTAATGCATGAATGGGATTAATCATGGTACCTCGCAATGGCGGCAATTTCGGTTGCATATCCTTGCATTAGTTGAATAGCTTCGTTCGCCATCCTTAATGGGTCGCTTTGATATTCGACTTGAATTTGGTCAATTTTCACAGCCAAGTCGAAAATTTTATTTAGTTCGTTCTGTGGTACGGGGATAGTTACTTCCACAAGATTATCGTTTTCGTCAGTTATTTTAGCCATCTATATATCTCCATCCTGTGAAGCCCTCTTCAAATAATAGCATTACCTTTTCATCTTTGTGGATAACTGCTTCTTTGTAGATAGCTCTTTCATGTTTGTATTGTTTGTCTGGCACGATAAATTTATCACCAGAATAAGATGTAAAAATCATTTATTGATTATTTTTGAAATTTGTTCTGCAGTAGCTGGTTGAATGATACCTTTATCGTTTTCTAACCCTTCTTCTAAATCGTCTAAGCGTTTTGTTAGCTCATCTATAGATTTTTCAAGGTCACGTTGCGACAGCGCATCATCCTCCGCCTTAGTTTTTTCAACATCATCATAGCTGCCTACGTGTAATGCTTTAGCGGTTCCATCCTGTACATCTTGCACAAACTGTTCCATCGCTTCATCTATTGGTCTTGTTTCACTAAAACTTCCGTCTTTATATTCTGTAGCCATTATTTCATCACCATTTTTATTTCCACACATTCACTTTTAAAGTGTTTTAGTGGTTCTGTGTTTTGAATTTTGATGCAGTCGTCGTGTGCCGCATATGGACCAAGTTGTTCAACTTCATTTCTGCTGCTGTTCCAAGACGAAATAATCAAAACCCATACTAATTCTGCCATTTGACTATACCTCTGTTATATTACTAGATAATAGCAAATAATTTATTATTTGTCAAGGGTTGACTTTGTAACCTAATTGTGGTAAACTGCACATATTGAATCAGAGGAATAATACCATGTCTAAATCAATCGAAGTTGGGTGTTTTGCAGAAATTACTGGAAGTAAGACACCTTTTGACGGCGAAATTGTTCAGGTATTGTTTGAATCAGAGGCGGATAAGCATGGTAATCCAATATGGATTATTAGTGAAGAATTTCCAAACCCTGCTGGCTTCATGACAGATAAGTGTTATGGGAGCTTCTTAAAGCGCATAGACGGCGACGAGAAGGAACTTTGTACGGACTGGTCTGACATTAAGTTCACCACTAATTGGTTGCCTGACAAGCTAGTAGAAGTCGTAGAAGGTTAATCTTGGTGGTGTAACCTTAACTATTTTGTTACCCTTCTCAATTCTGGAGCGGTCAACGGCATTTCTGTTAATGTCGTTGGCTTCTGCCATTAAAAAAATTATTAATTCGACATCACCAATTTCTTTTTCGAGATATGCTCTGTTGTGCAGGCAGGCTTCGTCTAGTGGATTGCGCGATTCATATCCATGACGTAGTATCTTACCTATAATTTGAATACATTCGCCCATTTCTTCGGCGAGTGTTGCAAGCCTCTCCGTTTCTGCTGGTGTCAGTTCATTAAAATTCACTTAACTATTCTCTTTAATCGTTCTATAAGGTTTGTACATTCAGCTTCCAGCCGTGCCGTTTCGCGCTTCTGTATAGCAATCTCTCTATCTTTGGCTGATATGCTTATAATCAAATCACGAACGTTCCATGTGCATGCTATAGTTTCTTCCTTTTTATCCTTTTTATTAAGTTTGGCATATGCTTCACCAAAACCGCCCTGTCCTGGATATTCTGCGTCTTTGTCTTTCACTCATAATTTGTCTATACTAACTTCATCAGCAACCTCTGATACGTGTTGTTGTTCTTCAACGAATTCAATTTGGCTTGTACCGCAGGCGCCAGTAGTCTCCAAAAAACTTTTAATGGTATATTCTTCCCCACGGAATCTAACTTTGTCGCCAGTTGTTACGACGATACCTGTGCTATCGTAGTGCATTATTTATTACCTATTTTCACATTTCACATAGTAGTATACACACTATAGAATAATTGTCAACCCTTGACTTTTATAACCCAATGTGTTAAGATTCGTGCTATGGATAAAGTAAATTTTTCAGACCATGCGAAGAAACGATTCGCAGAACGATTCCCACGCAAAGTACAGGAACATGATGGTAATAGAGTCCTTGCTATGTGTGATTCATATTATAATTCAGTAGTAGATAATTCAATCAAAAACGATACAATGTTTATGACTCACGTCTACGAAAACCACGGCTACGAAGACTTTACGTTTTCTGTCAATGAAGATGCGGTCTTTGTCGTTAAAAACAATACAGTGACAACTGTGTTACCAGCTGATTCATATATTGGTCGTAGGGTCACAGCATCACCAGGCGCAGGATTTAAAAAATGAAAATAAAGCATAGAAAAACAGCAGCAAATTTATTAGTCGAATGTGGTTACGCCGATTACGTTAAACACACCAGCACACAGGCTGGTGAAATTGTGGCGTATTGGGTGTGTTGGTTTGATGAATTTGAAAACGACGAACCAGACGATAAGTGTGAATTAGTCACAATGAAGAATGGCTATGCTTATAAGCAAGTATTCGCATTAGAAAATTATTTCGCGTGGAACCATCGCGATTTGTGGGCACAGTCGGACAGATACACTATGCGACCAGTCAGTATTGGTCAGTATTGTATTCAGGAAAGGCGGCTCGACAAAATCAAATATTGTATTAAGGAAACGAGCAACGAGAAGACTTAATCGTCTTCTAATTCTGGTAGTGCCTTCCACTTATCAAGTAAGTCAATCAAATCATCCATCGTGCCGTAAAACGAAACCGCTTCGTCTTCTGGTGCGTTACGATATAATTCGTGCCATATGCGCTGAAGCAATTCAAGTTTGACAGGAACCCTTTCGGATAAGTCTGTTACTGGTTCATCACCATACAGGTTAATGTAATCATCTTCGCTGACCAGTGGATGCTCGTCGTTCATTGAACGCATGACATACTTCTGCAGGTCTTCTAAATTATCAATACCGTCATATTCACAATATTCACAAACATAATCTTGTTTTATTTTACCAGTTTCCACAGGACAGTTACGGTTGCCGTATTTGCAACCATGGGCAACACAACAATGAGTACGATGAACGCCTTCGTTGATGCCTTCGTTGATGCCTTCGTTGATGTCTTCGTCATTGTTAATTGCTGCGTAATACATTTTGAACGTCCCCATCCCATAAACTTCTCGTGCTTTTAAAAATGTTTTAGTACTTGTAGTCATTCATGAATTGTAACACAACATAACCTAAGAGTCAACATTGACAATTAGGTTACAGTGTGCTATACTTGTGGCACATTAACTACTGGAGACTGTTGTGTCCGCTGATATTAAAGTAACAGATAATAATACTACAATCAAACCAATCAAACCAATAGAAATTAAATGTGGGGTTGGTGGCATTCTTTGTGGTGGTAAAGCACTATGTGGATATGTAACGCTTGGTGGTAAGCTCTGCACCATTCCACGGGGTGAATGTGAACACCAAGAACTACCATGATGAGTGGTACGGCTAACAGCCACCTTCATAAAATATATGGTTGCCGTATTGGTATCCTTTAAGTTTTTTAGTCCATATATTATCTATATCTATGTGTGCATAATGACACGCGGCAGTAGACCTACCACCACCCTTAATTGTAATATTTGCAAGGTGAATTGCGTTAGACCACGCCACACTTTTCTTTTCTATAGTTAACGCAGGTTCACCGTTTAAAAAACTGAATTGTTTACTCTGTTTCACCACTTCGCATTCAGAGTTTGGATATTTATTACTTACCGTGCGATTCATTATCACCTCTGCGACTTTGATTTGGTCCACAAGCATTTCACCGCGTGCTTCGAAGTATATGGCGACAGCCAAGCATGTTGCGGGGTCTATGAGTAACATGCTATTATTTATTATTTGCTATTCGGGTGTTGTAAAGTTTTGATTACTGGCATCGGCGGTACCGGCCATCGAATACCTTCTTGTTTGTGCCCACACCGTTTACACGTACTTGGACCTGCAACATTACAAGAATCGAAATACATTTTGTGTCCAAAAACTTCACACATTAATAAACTAATTTTCATATGTGGATACCTCTTGTTGTGGATTTCTATTTTCAATAATAGCGACGGCACCGCCAGCTAAAGCCGCAGTAATAAACCCATATCCAAGTAAACCAGCAGTTGGTAATATGCCCGTCACCAATACTACGCTGTTGTATATTACCCAAGGCAACCAACTCCATGCAAGTGCGAATAGAGTTCCTGTAATCAATAGAATTAATTTGTATTCTATAACCTTATTCATTACATGCCAAAGAATACCGTAACGCCAATAGCACACGCTATTGCGATCAGTATTCCAAGATTAGAAGTCGTGTTACTTATTCCCATCATGCCAGCGAAAACCCATGCGCCTGCTATTGCCATACCTGTTCCAATATCCATTACTTCAATGCTCCTGTTTTGACCATTTCACGAATTGTATCCTGTACCATACCTTCATAGAAGAAGAAATAGCTGCCTGACTTAAATACCCAATAAAATGCGTAAACAATGGCGCAAATGGCTATGAAACTAAATAATGGCCACAAGATGTCTGGGGTTTCCGAAAAGAATCGATTGAGGCGGGTTTTAATACTCATGGTATGGCTCCTGATAATATAATATAAGCATTATATCACGTCGTTCTGTAGATGTCAATCGGGCTTTATGATTGAATAAATTAACACTAATGAAATAGCTACTGTCATTCCTGACACCGCCGCCAGTGCGTATTCGCCCTGACCATACGCGAAGCCAGCTATTAAGCTTACAAAAAAGCATACGAGTTGAAGTTTGCCTACCGTATTCATTCTATATCGTCCCTCCCGATTGTTTGTGAGCGCCCGAAGCTTTATTTTTTTCAGCTGGCACCGCCCCCAACAACTCATTGTTATGCATTAATGCTTGCATTTTCATAACGAAGCCAATAATTTTTCGCGGCTGGCATAACAATGCTGTTCTTCCTTAACTCCGTGGCAGGTCTGATAATATGTGCCTGCCGCGCCGATAAATCCCTGGCCTCCTGGGGTTGTGCCGGTGACAAACTCTACAAAACTTCTTCCCAATACGGGGGCGTTGTGTACCTTATTGTCTCTCATGTAAAATATTGTTTGATTTAATTCGTATTTCATATTACTTCTCCTGCTTATAATAGTCGAAACGCCAAACAGGATAACCACTGGATGCATTACAGTATTCCATTACGAGTGTTAATTTAACCGTCTGGTCGTCTACCCAATCACGAATAAACGCTTCAATTTTTTTGGGGTTGCGGGTGTCCCAATATTGATGTTTGTTGCCGAAGTGTTTCATGCAAAGTTCATCGTGTTTGTCGAAGTCCCATTGAAGAAGTCGGTCACTGTAAATAGTTCCGTTAGCTTCTCCATTTGGTGACCCGCGCCACTGGACGAAACCATCATAACTGTAAGGATGTGAACGTTTTGTCCGCTTCACTGGGTTATTGAATTCATCTACGTTACCTTCAAAGTAACCGTAAATGCCATTGTTTACATATATCTTATTCATATTAACAACCTGATGGTTTTTCCTATGGGTCACAAATTCTTTTGTCGGCGTGATATGTCATCTTACCACAACGACAACAATGTGCTTGTGGCATGCCAACATAATATCTTGCGGTTGTCACACAAAACCAAACTTTTTACAAATTCGCTGATAGATACGAACCATTGGTGTTTGTTCAATCGGCGGATTGCGGTGGGTTTCTGGAACTTTTGAGTTTTTGTCTTTCATTAGCCTTCCGCCTCTGGGTCTTTGCCTTCACACAAAATTTCGATAGCGTCCTTAGCATATTTAAGCGTCACACCATTTTCGTTTCTGATATATTTGATGGCAGCAACTTTTCCTTCGATAGCATATATTTTCTTTGCTGTTAGTTGCCAAGGCACAACGTTGAGTGCTTTACAAAAAGCTTCTGGGTCTGCGGCGGCGAGTATAGCACATAGTGCTTTCCAATCGCGGTCACTACCCATTATACTGAGTGCTTCCTTATAAAACAATTCTTTTAATTCTTCGTCTGACATTACCGTATTCCGTTAAATATGTTCTAATGCGATATTGTTTCGTTCTACAAGGTCTTGGCGGTACATGTCTGTATCGATATGTTGTCCATCTTTACCCCGAAGCACCCATTTGCCGCCATCCCCTTCACGTCGCATTATATAACCTGTATGGGAGCTGTAGATTTCGTTGGTCTTGTCGTATGTTAATGTATGTAGTTTCATTCGTCTCTCCAACAGTTACACTTTACATCGTTAGTACCGCAGTGTATACAGAAATATTGTAGCAGCCGAAGCCGTTCTTCATCTGTTAGTGCATGAATCGTGTTAGTAACTTCTGCAAGTCCTGTTAATTTGTATTGCCACCGTCCCGTCGGCGATGTGCGGAATGATAGCTTACCATTAATAAAAATTTCTTCGTAATACACAATTAGTCCAGTATTATCGTGGTGGAGTTGTTAACAAAACAGCCATTAGTCTATATGCTGTTTGCTTTCTGTTATTTGGGATTGGATGACCCATTGCATTAAAACCTTCCATAACTGTCTCCTTAATTATGACAGTCTACTGTCACTAGTATCCAGTCACCGTCTGGTGTATTATTTGCTCTGTATTCTTCGTTGTAGTTTTTCATCTTTTCGTTGTACAGTTCGATAGCTTTACCAAGTGTGCCATCCCATGCAGTATCTTCGAAGTTAACACCATTCCACACTGATGTGGACAGCATACCCTTTGCTTCAAGTTTTTCGCCCTGATAGTCGTAGTTAGCTACGATGAAACGGGTGCATTTTAAATCTGGTGTGACATCTTTAAGACGCATGACATCACCATACAAACAGTCATTAACGTATTGGTTGTTGGCGTGATTAAATAATGGACATGCTCTGCCGTTATATTCGGGGAAGAATTCTGACCACAGCTTGTCAACCATCGGTATCTGGCTTGTGGGTTTAATTTCTTCTTTACCACATGTTATACCAGATACTGTCACTTTCTTTTCTGTCAATGCTTCGTAGAATTCTGTAAGTTTGTCTTGGTCAAGTGCTGCAGTCAGTTTGTGACCTGCCCAACGACCGCCGATAACGTAGAAATCCCAAAATTCCTGACCTGTACGTTCTTCTGGCTCATCAACATTCTCATCAAATGGTACCATAATTTCGGCAATTGCTTCTTCTACGTTGTCAACTTGCGGTAATAATATTTCTACTACGTGATGCATTGTTGTGTCCTCTAAATGTTATTATGTGGTCATTATAACAGCTTGTAACCTAATTGTCAAGTGGTTTATTTTCGATTCGTTCTCTACTAAAACCTTCGTATTGATAGCCACAAGAACTTCGTTCTTGTAATATTCTCCATGCCGCCTTACCGTTTTTATTTTCTACGGTAGATTTAATGAGATGGTACTGTTCGATTTCGTGTAACATTTCATTGTAGGATGCCTGCATTGAATCGATTTCTCGTTGTGCTGTACGATTACCTAACCTGACACTGTCGCCATAATTGTCTGCTAATTCTTGTGCTTCTATCAGCCCCATCTTATGTACAACTTTAAAATATTCATCAAATGAATTTGGAATTTTTTCTGGCTCATAATAATAACCACCAGCAAATCTTGATTCTAATGTTTCCAAAGCAAATTTTAAAACATCTTCGGATTCATTCATTAAAAAGAAGGCATCGCCCCACTTTTCGTGTAATACTAAAATATATGGATAATTCATATTATTTCTCCGCTAACCAGTACATCCAAATTTTTGTTGGATATCCATCGTCAAGTATTCTGTAATCTCTTCGGCGGCGTGCGATTGTTCTATCTTCCCAACCAACAAGACCAGTAATGACAATATCTTCGATTCTACGGATACACCCTGCAACACCCGAACCCGATACAAATTCAGCTTCCTCGCGGTGGCATTGTACAACACGACACTCCTGTTCCGCAACCCGCCTTTGTGATGCTGTCATGTTGGCAAGTTCTTTTTGTTTGATTTTATCGAGCATATCATTTACGTGTTCCATCTGTGCCATCATCTGTGGGTCTTCATATACAGTAGGGACATATGTTTTATAAAAACCAGATACGCGCCATTTATCTGTCCATGGTTGACTATTCGGGTCACGGTTTTTCATTTGAAATATTTCAGCAATCCTCGGCAAACCTTCGCCGGGAATTCCAAGGTCAAAGTCTAAGCCAATATGTTCTACCTTTGTGATACCGCCGTCGCCAGAAAGAATAGACGACCAGCCAGAATAACCTTCGATTGGTGCGTCATAGTTTGACCAGTGTGGGTTCTGTTTGCTGCAGGCTTCTCCGGCGGCGGCTTCAAATAGGTGATAGTTGTCATCTGTATATTCGGCGACGTCCACTTCAAAGACGACATCTGCCACCTGTTCTAATGGTGGGTCAAAGTCGAAGTTCATGCGTTTGAATTGCTTTCTGAAAACTGCCATGTGATTGCCTTGGTTAAGCCGTATTGCGCATCCGCGCGGGAATGTGTGGTTGTGCGCTAAGTATCGCATCATTGTATCCGATGTGATAATATAGCTGACATTATAACACAGTGTAACCTAAATGTCAAGGCACTGGTAAGTTAAACGTGGTGATGTCTTCTACTGCCGCATCACGGAAAAACGTGCTGTCTACGTCCTCTGATTCCACCCGACCACCCTCGTTGACCATATAATATCCAGTCCGATGTATTTCAACCTGCAATACTACGAGTGGATTACCACCCATAAATCTTGTTTGGATACGATAACGGGTGTTGCCTGTAAGTTCTTCGTCAATCATTATTTGTCCGCCTTGTGAAAATTGGCATCATTTGGAAACCGTTCTTTTCTGAAATATGACGCTTTAAATCTGCCACCTTCTATTTCCATGTGTTTGTTATTGTTGGCTTTTGCTTCATCCATTGCCACGAATACATCTTCAATCGCCACGATACCACCATCTACCATATTACCTTGTCGTTACGCATAAGGGGGATTTCTACAATGTTATAATATAGCCATTATAGCAGGTTGTAACCTAAATGTCAAGAATTCTATTAGGTTTTCTTTCGATGATAAATACCTTAAACCCTAAAGGATTAAATCAAGATGAAAACATTTAAAGAATACCTAATAGAATATGATGCCGATGAGGCAGTTAATGGCAAGAAGGACGTATCGCATCATGGTGACGAAGAACTAATTCAGTGGGTATGGAATGATGAGTGGTTGTATAATACTGCTCGTTCAGCACAGAGTTTTGAAGACCTCATGGCAGAAATAGATGACCAGTTCACCTATAATAATGACCAATACAATGTTTTAGCTCGTGCCTTCCGCATGGGTGACTTTCGTGATGAAGAACAGGAAGAGGAAGAAACTAATGTTTCGGCAGAGCGCGAGCGGGATTTTGAAGATAAGGATTGGGGTAAAAGATTTCATAAAATCAAAAATCAAAAACGCAGAACACAATCAATTCAGCGCCAAAACAGAAAACAATATGGTGAAAAAATACCGCAGATGCCTTTAAATAAAAAAATACCATCAGAGGAAGAAGAGGCAAAAGTTCCAGCAAAGCGTGACCGCCAAATGGCTATCAATAATTGGATAGACGACACAGACAAACCAGTTCCTTTGAGTCGCATGAAGTCACAAGAAAATCGTTTTAGAAAACGTTTATACGGAAAGAATACTTAAACCTTTTTATAGAAGAACGAAAGCACTTATATAGAATTTTGTTTTATTTGTCATAAACCCGCCGCAACATTTTTAATCAATTCACTACACATTATTCCAGCCATGAATAGAATCGCGACAGTCAGGCAAACCTTACCTATCAAGATAAGAACAGGGGTATCGGTGGCTAACCATAAATCACGATAAACCCCGTGTGCGAGGAACAATAACATAAAGATAGAAGCAAATTGTGCTGCAATAATGTTAAACATCATTCACCATCACGTCTCACTTCTTCCCAACAAACGGCACGTCGGAAGTCTTCTTCAATGTATTCACTGATGAGTTCTTCGCGGTCTTGCAATGTTTCACATTCCGCAAGGTCGTCGTCATCTACATCTGTTGTATGTTCGCGCCGGGCACCAACATAGCCATCGTCTATTGTCCATGTTACTTTCATAATATTTTACCAAAGTTCATAATCAGTTACACTACATTCTGCACCACAAGCACATACACCCTTCTCCACCATCCCTAAGCTTGTAGGGGTGAATTGGTAAGTAATCTTCCCACCACAAGCACCTTCGGCTGTGATAGGACATTCGTGATTGTATGCCCACTCATTTATTTTGTTCTGTTGTTCGTCTGTCAGTTTAAATTCCATTATTTAGTACACTCTTCAACTGTTGTTTCAACAAGCATGAAGCATGAAGAATTCATATATTCAGCTCGCAAAGTCTCAATAGGAACACGCGATATGGAATACCAGTGCGGTTTTTCCCACATGTTAAATTTGATATTAATTTCAAAGTAAATCTCACACCCACCTTCTAGTAGGTCGCGCTCGTACTTAATCTTTCCAGTGAAAAAGAAATGTTCTCCTTCGACCTTTTCAGTAAAACCACCAAACGGGGGTTGTATACGATAACAAACATTAACTGACATATAATTAACCCTTATCGCTTTCGATTAGTTCGGGGGCTTTAACACCGTCTTCTGCTGCCAGTGCTTTAAGACCTTCGGTAGTGACGCGGTGTTGATACCATGATTCGATAGTATTCTTAGCATCCACGACAGTTTTGTCCATGGACTCTTTAAAGCAATTTTCAACATATGGCATGTTGGATGTTATGTTCTGTTCAACTCTAAATATTCGCGCAAGCATTTCTTCGCGGTCTACCTTTTTGATAGTACCAGAACCCGACAGCATCTTTTCCATGGTGGCTTTCAGTTCTGTCAGTTCCTCACCAACGCGCTTAGTCATATTCTTAAATTCTTCTTCGTGCGTATCAATCTTAGAGTCAAATGTTGGCGCTTCTATACGTCCAGAACCTTCTTTAAAGTTTAATGTTACAGGGATACCATCACCCATGTTCATGGAAGTGATAAGTTCTGAAAATTGGTTTTGTGACATTGTTACTTCGGCGATAAGCTTCTCACCAAAATACCAGTCATGGTTAAGACCACGACGCTTGGTAGAGCTTTTTAGTTCCATCTTGATAACAGTGTTGTGTTTTATGTCAGAACCATACAGCTCCATACCAACACCGCCCCCACATGTGACACGATTAAAGCTAAGTTGCGCGAATGATGGGTGTTTAGTTTCTTTGTCATCAAGCATAATAATTCTTTCCAGTGTTATGATGTAGCCATTATAACAGATTGTAACCTAATTGTCAAGCGTATACCACTATGTCATATATAATTATACCCATCATTGTTATGATAGATACGATAACGGTAGTTTTTAGTAAGATAGCTGCGAGGCAATCTTCTGGGTTTATTAAACACATAAACATTCTAACAGGCTTGAAGCCCCAAGCTGCGACAAAGGTCATATGTGATATCATTCTCTTCAAGTAATCTATGAAATATATATTGTGCATCGGCGGCGATGTATTCCATACCAGTGGCACCGCCGCCGCATACACAAACCATAGGCTGGGTATCTGGGTTGCTATAATATGCCACTTCGACATACATCCCATTAATAGATGGATACCAAACGTCTGATGTTGGTTTAAGGCAGTTAAATTTAATCATCGTCGTCTATATAAGCATACATGTACCAAGAGGGCACTACATCCTTATCGTTGTCTTTGTTAAACTCCGTGACAAAATCTTCAGCTTCCTTTCTGGTAGTAAATTCTTTAACTTCGTCTACGCGTTGTCCCCAACCAGCTTCACTTTCAATGATGACTACCTTAATTGGGTCTACAGGCTTGATTCGGAGTACGGTAACTGATGGGGGATATGCGCCCATTCCAGCACCACCGCCATCGCTATGTGATACTACAAACGCTTCGCCTTTATAGTTAACCTGTCCGTCAGATTCCGCCAACGATTCATAATTTTCTGTCCTGTCATCACCACCCCATGTATCAGCGGAGTATTCGTACAGGTCTTTTGTAATCATGTAGTCTAACGCTTTCATGGCTCAGTACCGTACATAGATTCGTAGAAATCAATAGCCAAGTAAACAACAGCACCAAAAACGAATGCGAATGCTGGTATGCCTACCATACTTATATCGAATACCCATGCTACGAGAACCATAATGAGTGCTGTCACCCCTGCAAAGAGTATAGAGAATTGTGCGTGTGGTGATAGCTTGCTTAATATAAGTTCAATCATAGCGATACCTTATTTGTTCTTCGTGATAGTAATAAACAATACTACAAGGATAATGGCGACAAGTACGACACCGAGCGCCGGAGCTGCCTTACATCCACCACCATCTGGGTTCACATCACCATCAAATGGGTCTGGAATGGGTTGTTCAATTGATAAATTGTCGTACATTATTCATTACCTTATCTATTTTGGATATGAAGAGTGTAACACATAGTAACCTAATTGTCAATACTTCTTGACAACTATATATGGTGTACCATCAATGTCACCAGATTCAAGCACAAAACACCACTTGACAATTAGGTTACGCTATGGTATAATAGCCCCATGCAAACGCATGTCGCGTAGGCGGTGAACACAGAAACTTCAAGGTTAAAATATAATGAAACGAAAGATAAGAGTAATCGTCGAAAAAGAGATTGAAATCGAAATCATGCCTAGTATGTTCATCGGCATGACAGAACAAGAATATCTGGATGAATTTTCGCGAGGCTTCTGGAAAGTTGATAGTATGGATGACATATTCATATTTGCTGCTAAGGTTGCTGCTATTCATGGTCGTGGTGAAGAAGAAGGACTAGGTATACTTGAACCTAAACACATGAAAGATATGTGTAAGGCAGATATCTACTTTGATGAAATATTCGGTGACGTTGAAACGGAGTTTACAGAATCATGAACACCAACACAATAACTAAAACTAAGATGTATACAATTAATGACCAATTTGAAGAATGGCTTGGTAAAATTAATTATACCAAGGACTCTGTATATCCTTTTCGTGTACGTGTTGGATGTGTCAAAGCTGCGCCACCCCGCCATGAACGATTTGAATTCATTAGGGAAATGGGTGCTGGTAAGATAGATGCTGTTTTTGACGGCTCCCCGTTAGGTTCCGACGACCTGACATTTGTCTTTCCTGAACGCCATATGTCTGTCCATGAACAACAGGCGTTTATGTCTAAGCTAACAAAGCACCCCGACGCAGATAAGATTCGAACAGTGGATATGATTACATCTAGTCCCCTACTAATAGGAAACTTCGTGCGGGAACAAATATTGATATTAACGTGGGATGACGATGTTATATATTAATTTCACTAAAACGTCTTGACAATTAGGTTACAATCTGATATAATGGGTTCGTATTAAATCACTATGGAAATTATATGCAATATCTACTTACTGCTTTACTGCTGACACTATCAATGTCTATTTCTGCTGCACAAACACAGGAACAATCCATTCGCACCAAAGTTATCTGCAAAGAAGGATACAAGTTCCTATTAGTATGGAATGCTAGTCAATGGCGTCCACCTTCTGTTGTCCAGATATACAAGGCAGGCGAGGGCAAAGCCCGCCCCCCACAACCAATGAAGTGTCAATAAATGTGCAAGCGACAAGACAATATGATCTGCGCTGGTGAAGTTCCCATCAAAGAAGTCTTTACAGCGATGGATGATGCAGAAGGCAAGTTCATGGACATACGCGGTAATAAGGTCAATGCACACTCCGCACGCTATAAGCTATTTAAGAAGAAAGGGACTACCTGTGTCACCTGTGGATTAAAAGCTGTCTACTTCAAATTAGAACGCTTCCCGAACGACAAAGGATTCCACCTTAATCTGTATGGGCTTGACCACATAGGCGATGAAGTCCTATTGACCAAAGACCATAAAGTAGCATCAGCCAATGGTGGTCCAAACAACCACAACAATTTTCAGACAATGTGCATGCCTTGTAATGCCTTCAAGAGAGACAAATAATATGAAAACTGATTTACAATTTATGTGGGCATTTTTATCCGTTGGTATATTCATGTTAATATCAGCGATGGTTCTTTCTATTGCAGGACTACTTACAAAACAGCCGCAATTTTACTTCGTTATAGGTACAGGCTTCGTCGTTGCCATAGCAACTGCGCTGTTCGTTGCCGCATTTATCGCAGGTGTTGACTATATTGAACATCGCCGAGGAAAATTATGATTAAGGTCTTAATAATCACCGAATGTGACGATTGTTGTTTCTTTGACAACGAATACTATGAATACAATGAAACCTGCAAACAACTTGACAGAACTATAGAAACTGTTGATGGCACTCATCCTATTCCAAAAGATTGCCCCTTACCAACAACAGATTTTGACAATTAGGTTACAATGGTGTATAATACCCATATTAATTAATAACAGGAAAAACAATGTCTAAGACATCACCAGAAGCAGCATTCTACCAGAAATTAAATTCTCCACACAAAGACACGTATATATTAAATATAGCGCACCGCTTCCTTAAAGACAACGACAGATATGAAGCTCGTCCTCTCGGTAACGATGAAGCCAATATCACATCAATTAATGCGTCTGGTAATAGTGGTGCTGCCCTCGTCGAACGAGTTACCAACAGTGAAGACAGTTACCTTGAATTGCAAGTTTTTCTGAACCCAAAATATGCCGAAGCAAAAACACAGAAAGAACTAATCAATGGTCATATGGGATATAATATACCTTATATGAATGAACCTAAAAGAAAAGCTCTGGCGAAAGAAGTGGGTAGGATTGACCGTCATGTCATATTAGAAGATGGAAAAGTTGCCAAACTGACTAACAAGATATCCAAACGCGAAAAAACACAACAATGTATTACTATTCAAGATAATGGTATTGGTATGACAAACTCTGAATTTGTCAATACTGGCGTTTTAAGTATACGAAAAAGTAACAAAAAGAACAAGCCGTGGCTTCAAGGTCAATTTGGTCATGGTGGTTCTGCTACGTTTGCATTCTGTGGTGCATCATTCCTTGCTTCACGCAAATATGGTTCGGATGAGATTAACTTCTCTGTTGTTTTCAAACAACCACCAACAGGCAATCAGAAACTATCTACTTACATGATGATAGTGGACAAGAAGACTGGTCTACCTATTAGTGTACATACAAAGGATGTTGTAACTAAGCCAATTACACATGGAACAAAGATAACTCACTTTAATTACGCATCTGACACCGTCGGCGGTCTTTTTTCAAACAACAAAAAATCAATAAACCTACTTTATCGCAAAGCATTACCCAATGTCGAACTACCTTTCTACTATGTTGACCATAACCCTAGTGCGGGTAAGAGAGATGACCACGTCTTACAAGGGGCTGGTAAAGTATTAGAACGCTGGAAAGTTGGTCATGATGCTGGCGGTGCGAACAGCTGGAAAGTTGAATATATGTCATTGGAAGGCGATAAAGACGGATTTGAAGAAGTGCCGTTTGTCTTTGATGACGAGGCATATACTATTCGTCTAAGAGCATACCTCCTTGCACACACAGCCGTTCCAGCCAACTTCTTTGATAGAAGTTGCATTACCATTAACGGTCAAGCACATCACTATCTTGATGGTCGTTCACCAATTTTCACAAAATTTCCTACAACCAAGGAACACCTATTTGTGGATGGTGACATCGGCACCTTACCAGCAGAAAAGAAAAGCGACTTAACGCTATCTAACCGTGGCGGTGTACAAGAGGGTGTTTTTTTCAATGCCATCGTAGAAACAATTCGTCTTTGGTTATTAGACCAACAAGACCTAGTTGCATTAGAACAGAAATGGAAAACAGATTCATTTACCAATACCACCAGCAACAAGAAATCAAGTGATATTGCAGAAGCACTGGGCATCTTTTCAATTAACCCTAAACATTTGGGTGGCAACAGAACACAGATTATAAATGGATGGACGCGAAAAGGTCAAAATATCAGGGTACGGAAAAAATTTAAAGGTGGGGGCATTAGCACTCCAATTGTCCCGAAGCTGATACCTACCTATATTAAGCTTGTACATCAAGACCCGTTGGTTGTTTATGCAGGCGAAACAGAACAATATGCCATGGTTGAAACGGATGCAATGGACGAATGGAATGATGCCATTAGCTTTGAAATAGTTAAGTGTACCAATAAAAAAATCAAGGTCTTGTGTAGAAAGTCATTAAAGAATGGTAGGATGCGACTTTATATTGATGCCTCCACTGCAGACCTATATGATGTAGGTACTATTGTAGCACGCTTAGATTTGGGTGATGGAAATGAATATACAGATGAGTTTAGTTTTAGCGTCAAGGAACGCCCAACCAAAGCAGGTGGTGGTAAAGCAGACAAAAAGAGCAACAAAGAATTAAAGGCATCGTATTCAATACCAAAGGTGGTCTGTCATGTAGTTGGCTTTACATCATCACAAACAGCGCAAGATAGATTGCTGTCTGGTAGTCCTGTGAAAGATTTATACGAAATCGGTGCCGTGAGTGCATTTGACGACGCAGAGGTTGACGAGGAAAAAGGCACCGTGGGCAGGATAGATATCTGGATATCTGGTGAAAATCGTTCCATGGCACAATGCACCGCGAGGGTTGGTACTAAGTATAAACTGTTCACTGAATTACTCAAAGAACAATTGGGTGTATTGGCTATCAATGCTATACAGAAACAACGCGAAAAAGGTGTCGAAGAAATAACAGACTTAGGTATCGATTGGTTGACAGCAGTAGAACAGGCATCATTGACGATTGCTAGTTCTATGGTCAAATATTAATACTTGACAATTAGGTTACAATTTGATATAATACATACAGTACTTTCAATGAAACAAGGAGTAAAACCATGAAACAAACATTCTTTACAATATTTTTAGCCTCAGTAATTTTGACTGGCTGCATGACCACACAGGAAACACGCACTATAAAGGCAACGAAAGACTGTAATTTTTCAACTGCACAAGGTAAAGAGTTTGTATTCCGAAAACAATCATCGTCACTACAAAAATATGGTTATCAATCTTGGAAAAGAGCACCAGATATTAGTGGTAAT
>VAPM010082204.1_pt1 | contig 17385 bp, 18 predicted proteins | sample 3395091 | NCBI WGS metagenome assembly VAPM01 (sample SAMN08290445, study PRJNA428436) | hydrothermal vent metagenome | isolation source: Deep-sea hydrothermal vent chimney 3 | place: Pacific Ocean: Juan De Fuca Ridge | reverse complement strand
TGCGGGTAATAATCTAACACGATGCCCCATTGCCGTTGAAGTATTTCACTTTGGCGCTCCAAAAAATAGGTAATATAGAATTAACTAAAAAGGTATATTTTATGTTTTTTAACAACAGTCGTATGGCGCGACGCATGATTAAGCGCTCATTTTTTTTATCACTTATAATCGTGGTTTTCCCAAGCCAAACAGTATTTGCATATGAGGTCTTAACCAAGAGTTCTTTGCATGAAAAATATTCCTCTGTTATGGGAAGTCCGATTAACAAAGATCTTATGATCTATAAGAGTAAGGGATTAAGAATTTACAGAGGCAAATATATCCCAAAGATTGATGAATGGTGTTTAACACAATTAATACCATTCAAGGGTAAACTTATTAGGCAAAACATTACCGTTCTGGACGTGTTTTATGACACATTACATGAAAACAGACTCAAACGTATGGGAGGCAGTTATGTGGCATTTGTTGAAGATATAGTTCTTCCTGCTATGCGTGAGGTCTGCGGGCCAAATATTGATTTTACTAACCGTTATATCAAAATCACTACACACATGATTATACCCGACAAGTCATATCCCGATGTTGTAGAGGATTATTTAGTCTTCCGATGGGATCTACTTACTTTTAAGGTGGAAAAATCAGGCGTGGTTTATACATCATATGAACCTCTATCTTCGGGAGCTAACATGCATCTCTCCCGAGATCAAATAATAGCATTAACGCCCGCTTTTCAGAAAAAAGCACAGGTAGCACGGATGCAAGTTATAAGGGATAGAATTGCCAAGCGAAAAGCAAGAGACGATGCGGCCAGAAAAGCGAATAACGGCCGCAATAGCTGTAAATATGGCTGTATAACTCTGTGCAATAAAACTAATAAAACATACACAATCGCCACCGCCCACATGCAAAGCTCCACTACACGTCGCAATGAATCAGGTATTGCTCGAGTTGAAATAGAAGGCTGGTGGGAGCTCAAACCCGACCAATGCTACAAACCTCAAGCAGCTTTATACTGGCAAACCTATTACTCCATCGCGCATAAATCACCGAATGGTAAATGGGTTTATCCTCAGTGGAATGTAGATCAGGCTGTTCTTGATGGCTCCAAGGGAAAAGGCATGTCCGGCTATAGAAACGGTTCAATGTGCATAAAAAAATCAGATCATTTTCGACGGCATTTACCAGGCAAAATAAAAAGTGCACTTAAAGAAGTTTGCCCAAAGGGTTACCTAAAAGCTCCAATAAACCTTTTTACCGAAGGACAAGCCGACTATGATCTTACTTACACATTAAAGTAAAGTTAATACTAAAAGATACTTCGTGGAGCGTATAAAATATGGCATACCAAAACAGTTTGATTAAGTGTTTTGTAATTAATTTTAAGGTTCGATATTATGACTATAACCAAAAAAATATTTGAATATCAAATCTGGCATCTATTTTCACTAGTATTTTTAATTTTTACTATAAATCGATATGTATCAGGTAAACCAGAAATCCTCGATGGTTTATTATGGAATATCAACACAAACTCATGGTTTTGGTTGGCAATAGTTATTCCCATTATTCACCAAGTTTATGTCTGGTTTTTTTGGAGGTTTGAACTTTACCTGAGAATTTTTTCAAATAAATTAGGCGCAAAAAAAGCATTTAATATTTATGCACTTGGATTTTCAATACTTTTTATTAGTCGTTTAATTTCAATTATTGTTCTTGCTATAAGCAGTAAAAACACATTGTATTTGAACCCAATTATAGCATATGGTTTTGCAGGATTGATTACACCACTTGTTGTTTACCTTTTTTATTCAGTTAAAAAATATTTCACTATTGAAAGAGCATATGGAATTGATCACTTCGATAAAAATTACAGTGAAGCCTATGTAAAAAAGGGGATATTTAAATATACTGATAATGGGATGTATATTTTTGGGTTAATGATTCTCTATTTGCCAGGTTTGTTATTTTTGTCTGAATCGGCATTATTGGTTGCTCTGTTTAATCATATTTATATTTGGGTGCATTATTATTTTACGGAACGACCTGATATGCTGGTAATTTATGGCGATGTACCATAATATTTACAGTAAGAGATTTTATCTACGATGTTATATTTTAAAAACATATAGCAAAAGTACTTCTAAATAAAACTATAAGTATTACAAGTTAATACTTTATTTTAATTTTTGATAAATTTAATAACTTGCTTTATATTTTTAACTGCAATTCAATTACAATTAAAACAGGCGGTTAAAAACATGAAAAAAAATTTCTCTCTTATTTTAATACTATTTTTTTAATTTCATGCTCAGGATTTCCACCAATTACAATACTTAATGGTAAAGTGATAGATGATACTTATTATTCTACCGAAGGTGCATTTAAGGTACGACTACCACATCCCCCTAATTCATCGAAAGATAATAAATATGAATGGACATATACTAAGGTAAATGAGATTAAAGAAAAATGGGTTGTAGGTGTAATATTTGGTCCTGCAGCGTTTGATCAAAATAGATATTACGCCGTTTTGATTAGAAGACCTTTAGGGGAACCTAAAGATAAATACGTGGAATATGTTTTTTCTCAAAAAATAAAATCTCGAACTGGTCAGTATATTAAAAAGACATCAAAAATATACAAAATTAATGGTAAAAATTGTTATTATGCCGTTTATGAAAGTGATCATGCATTTTTGATACTTAGCCTTACTGATAATGGTGATAGTTTTTATGCTGTTCAAGCAGATGTAATTAAGCAACAAGGTTATCGATATAGTAAAGATGATTTATCAAGAACTGCGTGGCCTATATTTAATATTATGTTAGAATCGTTTGTTGTTTTGAATTCCAAGTATGAAAGCAGGTAATAAATTTAATAATAGATAATGTGAAAATAAATTCGGAGAAACGAAGGTGGTCAATGAAAGGAATACTACAGAATATAATTATTTTCTGATGATATTTTAGTTTATTATTTAAAGGTAGAAATACAAAATAACTTTGTTGAAATAGGGTAATGCATGATGAACATAAGCGAAGTTAAAAGAAATGACATCGATGGTTTATTGGCGTTAACAACAAAGGTCGTTAATGAATCCGTTGATGTACTTATTGATGACAAACAAAAAATAATTAAGGCGGTGCACTCAAATATAAAAACTGGGTGTGATTTGGAAAACTGTGTATTTCTTAAATATCAAGAAAATAATAAGTCCATAGGTTTTGTGCTAGTAAAAAATTATTGGAATTTTTCAGATCTTTTTATATTACCAAGTAAACAAAGAAAAGGCATAGGAAATAAACTAGCAAAAAAGGCAATAATTATCTGCAAAGATAAGACGACTAAACCGAATATTAGAGTTAATTCTTCACTAAATGTAGTAAAATTTTATAAACAATTAGGCTTTGTGGGCATAACAATAAGAACCGAGCTTCCAATTTATGTTATTCCGCTTGAATTTCGCTTTTAAGACTGCATTCGAGTTTATTTGAAATCTAATTGTTATTTATTATAGTTTTTCGTATTCGTAAATATCGATACCAAATTTTCTAACACGCAGAGCGTTTAAACGATTTTCATAACCAATTTTAACTAAGGCCATCGTAACGTTTTCAGCGATTTTTAATTGCTGATCACTTGCATCATTGTATTGACCAAACTGTAAACAACTATCAACATAGCTGGATAGGTGAACGCCATTTTGTTTTTTAAATAATTCATAAAACTGGTTCATCGTGGTATTGGCTAATATCGCTTCATCTGATTGGCTGCATTTATTTTTTCCTGCAATATTAGTTAGCACATCTTCGGCATTTTTAATATTTTTCATTTCGTAATAACGTTGGTTAAATTTTTCGATAACTTCATTGTCATCAATATTTCGAGACAATGGATTTTTCTCTAAATCAAATATGCTGTCATTGTCTTTATTTATATCGATGTATCTATCTACTAATAAGCTGCCCTCTTCATCACGATCTAATCGTTTAAACAATCGAACGGTAGCATTCATATCAGACGGGCTAATGTGTTTTGCATTTTCAATTAAAGAGTCGCCTAGTGATGATATTAGCTCATCGGAATTATCATTAAACGAATGGTGATACATATCCCACGCATGGCTAAATGAGGCTTGCGATTTATTGCTTAAAATTAATTCATTTTGGGCGCGTGCTTTATTTAATAATAACTCATGATCAACGTAACCGGTTTCAATAACGTTAGATAAAGCAATATCAAAATCATCAAAAGTTTGGAAGCCATATTCTCGAAGTGTTGTATCCCATCGTATTTCATCGGAATTTTTAATTTTTGTTTCATCCAAACCATAGAGCTTATAACCAATTTCTTTAATATAAGAATAGGGAGGTACATAGGAATTATCATGCGTGTAATAGCTCAATGTTAATATCATCAAGGTGTGCATCACTTGGTCGTTAATTTCGGGCTCAAAATCATCGAGTGCGGCTAAAACATCGTTAACTGATTTTTCTATTTTATTTAAAATTCGAATATTGGTAATTCGTAATTGTGTTGATAGTTGTTTTAACCGATCGTAGTTATGGGGATTACCTTTGAATGCGAGTTTCGCTGCTTCTTCGTAAGTGGGAGCATACTTAATTTCGATATCAATTACTTTTTCACGAAATTGCCAATATTCATCAAAGGATTTTTGATCCAGATTGGAGTCACTTAAAATTAAAACAATTTTACAATCACGTTGTTCTTTTAAAATTGAAACGAGCCCTAAAATATCTTTAATGTTCAGTGATTCACCTTTGCGCTCAAAGTCATCAAAGCAAATAATTAAATTTTTATTATTAATATACGAGGTAGACTGGATAGCGGTATTAATATTTTTAATTCGAGGTATCTCTTGTAAGAATGAGACGGTATTTTTTCCTAAATTTTTTGTTAGTTCTTCGCTATTTCGCTTTAAGTTGTCAATGGATATTTTTTCACCAATATGGCTCTTCTCGGTAATTTGCTCAAATAAGGTCGACTTTAATTCCTCTAAGGAAGTAATGCCAAATAATGAAACGTAGGCATAATGGGTGAATGAGTTATTTTTTGATTTATTAGCAGCATCTTTGATTATCGAGTCCCAAAAATAGGTTTTACCAACACCCCAACCACCTTTGATCGATAGCACTTCAGGTTGGTTATTGGCTATAAATGCTTCAATGACTTTTTGAACTTTTTTAATTGACATAGTAATTCCACTTTTCGGTTTACTTGTAATCTCGATAGAGAATTTTACAATAATTTATTGTTATTTTTACGTTTACTAGTTTACATTTTTAGCCATAAAAATTCAGTGTTAATAGTTAATTGATAATGACTTGTATTATTTTACTTAACAAATCGTTTATTATTTTTGTGGTTCGACATGTTATTATGTTTAAAACTGAATACAGTGTAAACGAGATTTATGTTAGAACAATCTAAAAATAACGCGGCTATCGAAAGCGTGGTTTTACTGCACGGTATGGGGCGTAGTTCACGCTCGATGAATAAAATCGCAAATTCATTAAAACGATCAGGCTATAATGTCATTAATATTTCATACCCGTCTACTAAAAAACCAATTATGGTTTTGCTTGATGATTTTATTAAACCGCAGTTGGATAAATTAAAAAAAATATCGAATTCAAAAATTCATTTTGTGACACATTCGCTTGGCGGCATTTTAGTTCGATTATTACTACAAACAGAAAAATTACCAGATGGCAGCAGGATTGTCATGTTAAGTCCACCCAATCATGGTAGCGAGATTGTTGATCGTTATAAGACTTCGTGGTGGTATAAGCGTATTAATGGCCCGGCTGGCCAAGTGCTGGGCACAATACCATCGAGCCTACCTAATCAATTAGGTGCACTTGATTATAGCATTGGAATAATAACCGGCAAAAAATCTTATGAACCGTGGTTTTCTCGTTTGATGGTAGGTGATGATGATGGAAAAGTATCGGTTAAAAGCGCCATGTTAGATGAAATGGATGATTTTCTGGTGGTTGGTTGCGGGCATACTTTTATAATGCAAAATAAAGATGTTATCAATCAAGTTAAACAGTTTATTGTTTGTGGTCGTTTTAAGGTTTAATGGAACGAAAATAGAAATACAAACTTATGAATAGTTAGTTATGCTCAATATCGAAATGACTTCGTTTATTGAGATACTATTAAAATATTATTAATTCGTTAAGAAACAAGAGAGAACCTGTATATGAGTTATAACCGTTTTATTATCATTTTATTAACACTATCGCTTATTAGTTGTGCCACTGATGAATATGGCAATTCTCGTCAATATACTGATGCTGAAAGAGGCGCCTTAATCGGTGCCGGTATTGGTGCACTTATTGGTTTAACCGCTAAAAATAAAAATAGTGGTGCTGTTATTGGTGCCGTTGGTGGTGCGCTTGCGGGTGGTTTTGTTGGTAGTTATATGGACAAACAAAAGCAAGACTTAGAAAAGATTTTAAAAAATGATGTGAATAGTGGTGCAATTGTTATTCAGAAATTACCCAAAAATCAACTAATGGTGCGAATGACTAACGCGACAGCATTTGCTGTGGATTCAAGTGACATTAAATCGGGTTTTCATAACACGTTAAATAAAATGGCTAAAATTTTAAATCGTTATGGTAAAACTGAGTTAATTATTGTTGGCCATACTGATAATACTGGTTCGAAAGTGCATAATCAAAAGTTATCAGAACGTCGTGCGAATGCCGTTAAAACCTATTTACGAAATAAAAAAGTGATACCGCAGCGTTTGAGTGCATATGGTAAAGGCGAATCGAGTCCAATTGGCAATAATCATACCGAACAAGGTCGAACGGCTAATCGTCGCATTGAAATTTATGTGTTGCCGGTGGTTGAAAAACACGGTGAGAATTAAAATTGAAACAGAATGAAAAAAAAAATTATTGCATTCCATGTTGATGAGCTTGATGATTGGGTAGCGGATTTAGAGTGTGGTCACAGCCAACACGTACGACACCAACCACCGTTTCAAAATCGTCCGTGGGTTATCGATGATAGTTTACGCCAATCCTTCATTGGTTCTGAATTGAATTGTATTGAATGTGATAAGGATAAATAGAAATGGAATTAAATCTATATCAAATAGATGCTTTCACGAATAAAATATTTCATGGCAATCCGGCTGCTGTTTGTCCGTTAGATTCTTGGCTTGATGATGATGTTATGCAGGCCATTGCACAAGAAAATCATTTATCTGAAACGGCTTTTTTTATTCCCAATAACAGCGCTTATGATTTGCGTTGGTTTACACCCAGTATTGAAATTGATTTTTGTGGCCATGCAACATTGGCTGCGGCGTATGTGTTGTTTGAGTGTTTGGCATATAAAAAATCCAGTATTGTTTTTAATACCCAACTCGGTGAGCTTCGTGTTTCGAAGGAAAAGGAATATTTTATAATGGATTTTCCACGAATTGATACGACAACCTATGCGATGGATGAAAAACTAGTATCAACTTTTGGCGTTGTACCTGATGAAATTTTAATTGGTGCTGATACGGTTGTGGTATTACCGTCGGAGCAAGCGGTTATTGATTATCAAGCAGATTTTGAATTGTTAAAAAAACTACCTGGACGAGGCGTGTCGATTACGGCTAAAGGCAAAGAGTATGATTTTGTTAGCCGTTTTTTTGCTCCTAAGGCGGGTATTAATGAAGATCCGGTAACGGGTTCGGCTCATTGCGCGCTTGCACCGTATTGGAGTAATAGGCTCAATAAAAAACAATTAAGTGCCAGACAAGTTTCCTTTCGTGGTGGTGATGTTTTTTGTTTGGTGAGTGACGAACGCGTTACTTTGCGCGGTCAAGCGGTAAAATACTTGCAGGGAACAATAACCATCTAAAATATCCCGAACTTAGGTTAGTTAAGGGGGTGTATTATTTATGTCGGGCGATTTGATTTTGTAGTTAAAGTGATTGGCGTAATTTTTTGATTACTGATTGGCTATCGGGGTGAACGGCGCGCCAGATATAAAATGATTGTGCGGCTTGTTCGACTAACATGCCGAGACCATCACTCACAACAGCAGCATTATTTTGTGTTGCCCAATTCATAAAGCGCGTTGGTTGGCTACTATACATCATGTCATAACAAATGGCATTTGCTGCCAGAATAGTATCGGGTAATGGTGCTAATTCGCCATGTAAACTGGCGGCGGTGGCGTTGATGATAAGATCGAATTGTTTGTCGGCCAAGGCATTATAACTACCGGCACTGATATTACCGCTATCACTAAATAGTTCGGCTAGGGTTTGGGCTTTATCAACGGTTCTATTCACGATAAATAGTGAGCTTGGGTTTTCGTTTAGTAATGGCTTGATAACACCGCGTGTTGCACCTCCGGCACCCATGACTAAAATATTTTTGTTTTGTAGTTTAATGGCTAAATTATTTTGTAAGTCATGCACTAAGCCAATACCATCGGTATTGTCACCGACTATTTTATCGTTTTCAAATGTCAGGGTATTCACCGCGCCGGCGCGATTGGCGCGTTCGCTGCATTGGTCTGCTATTTCAAATGCCTCTTGTTTAAAGGGCACGGTAATGTTTAAGCCTTTGCCACCGGATGCCTGGAAATTTCCAATTGCTTGCTGAAAGCCACCACTATCAACATGGATGGCGCTGTATTCGAGCCGCTGTTTGGTTTGGATTGCAAAGGCGGTGTGTATTGCTGGTGATTTACTGTGGCTAATGGGATTGCCCATTACGCCGTAAATATCATTTTTGGAATCAAAATCAAATAGATCGGACATTAATTTGAGAATATTCCTTTGAGTGTAAAGAAGAAAAATATCGACATGATGGCACCGGCGGGTAAGGTGACAATCCAGGATACAAATATAGTTTTAATCACATTGAGATTTAATGCCGCAATACCGCGTGCAAGACCCACGCCCAATACTGCACCCACTAAGGTGTGGGTGGTTGATATCGGTAAGCCAGTGCTGGATGCGATCACAACGGTTGTTGCGGCTGCAAGTGTTGCAGCAAAACCCCGGCTTGGGGTTAACTCGGTGATTTTATTGCCAACGGTTGCGATGACTTTGTGGCCGTACATTATCAGCCCGGCGACAATTCCTGCACCCCCTAAGATTAATATCCAAGGAGCCATCGCTGATTTTTGGCCAATATTACCATCATTTTGTACAATGCTGACGACTGCGGCAAGCGGGCCAACGGCATTGGCGACATCATTGGAACCGTGTGCAAATGCCATGGCACAAGCTGTTATCATCATTAACACACCAAAGATTTTTTCAACATTGGTAAAGTGAAAATCTTTATCGGCTTCTGGATCAAACTTTAATCGGTTAATGTAAAATTTTCCGATTAAGCTAATTACAACAGCAAAGCCAAATGCTACTAAATAAGCATCACTTGTTTCCAGATGTAAACCAACGTGTTTTAAGCCTTTAAACAAGGTAACCAATGCAATAATGAACGCAACTAAAAAGATATACATCGGGACATATTTTTTTGCATTTTTAAAGGGTTCATCGGTGTTGATGACTAGGTTTTGCACGCTCATGAAAATTGCAAATGCAATCACACCGGCGAGCAATGGCGACACCACCCAACTGGCAACGATAAATCCAACCTTTGTCCAATGTACAGCTTCGATACCAATGCCAACGGCTGCAAATCCGACGATGGCACCCACGATGGAGTGTGTGGTTGACACTGGCCAACCCGCGCGTGATGCGATTAATAACCAAATACCGGCGGCTAATAATGATGCCAGCATGCCATACACTAATAGCTCGGGGGTGTCGGTGAGTAGTTGCGCATCGATAATGCCTTTGCGAATGGTTGCGGTTACTTCGCCACCGGCTAAATAGGCTCCGGCAAATTCAAAAATAGTTGCAATAATGATTGCTTGTTTGATGGTGATGGCTTTTGAGCCTACTGAGGTTGCCATTGCATTGGCGACATCGTTGGCACCAACGCCCCAAGCCATAAAAAAACCAAACATACCAGCAAGAACAATAAAGATGATGCCGTATTCGATAATGTAATTCACGTTCTTGCCCCTATTTCGCTAGCATTAATTCAAGTCGAGAACCGACTCGTTGTGAAATATCAGCTAGATCACCGACCCATTCAATGACTTTATACATGAACATCACATCAACTGGTGGCAACTCTTGTTCTTTTTTAAATAATTCAAACCGAATATCAACTTGAATGTTGTCAGTGTCACTTTCGATTTTATCGAGTTTTTTAATCATCGAGGCCACTAATTTTACTTCTTTGCCACGAAACCCGGTTTCGACTAGCTCGTCTAATTCATTAATGGCTTTTTTAGCTTGAGCTGAAGCATCAACGCAGCGTTTGATAAATTTCATCATTAAGCCTTTGGTGCCTTTGGGGAATTCCATTTGCCGGCCTAAGACAATACCCGCGATGTCTTTTGCTTTGTTTGCTATTCTGTCTTGCATCGTTAAGACTTCTAATAAGTCACGACGCGATACCGGCATGAATAAACCTTTTGGTAAATTTAAACGTAATTGTTTTTTTAACTCATCGGCTTCGTGTTCTTTTTTAGCAATTTTTTGTTGCAGCTTTTCAGCTTTACCCCATTCATTGCTGAGTACTGCGTCAAAGAACGGTATCATTATCTCAATACAATCCTGAACTTTACCCATGTGTTTCTGGAGTGGCGAAATTGGCGAGCTGCCGAATAGGCTGGTCATGACATCTGACATTAAATATTTCCTCCTGGCTAGGTGCCGTGGCACTGCCGTCAATATCGAATTATTTTATGTTGTAGTGAGCCGCAGTATAACCAGTCAAAAAGGAAAAACAAGAATTTTTATGGCAGATTTATGACAAAAAATACAATGGCAAATAATACTAAATTGGCCATTAGCATTATTCATTTGCACATTATTTTAGCCACTCACAAGCCTGCTTCGCAAAGTAGGTTAAAATGCCATCGGCACCTGCGCGTTTGAAGCTTAATAAAGACTCCAGCACCACGGCTTTTTCGTCTAACCAACCATTTTGGCTTGCTGCTTTGAGCATGGCATATTCGCCACTAACCTGATAGACAAAGGTTGGAGCGCCAAATTCATCTTTCACACGACGCACGATGTCTAAATAGGGCATGCCGGGTTTGACCATCACCATGTCAGCGCCTTCCTCAATATCCAACGCAACTTCCCATAACGCCTCGTCTGAATTGGCCGGATCCATTTGATAGCTGTATTTATTGCCGCCAGCAAGATTGCTGGCCGAACCTACCGCATCACGAAACGGGCCATAAAAACTCGAGGCATATTTTGCAGAATAAGCCATAATGCGAGTGTTAATATGATTATTTGACTCCAAGCCTGTTCGAATAGCACCAATTCTGCCATCCATCATATCCGACGGCGCAACAATATCCGCCCCTGCCTCGGCATGTGAAATGGCTTGTTTTACTAAGACATCAATCGTTTCATCATTGAGGACATAACCACTGGCATCAATGATTCCATCTTGGCCATGGGTGGTGAATGGGTCGAGGGCGACATCGGTCATAACGCCTAAATCCGGAAATTCCTGTTTAAGTGCACGCACTGCACGTTGCGCCAAGCCATCCGGATTATAGGCTTCTGCTGCATCGAGTGATTTTGATTCCGTGGGGGTCACTGGGAAAAGCGCAATTGCAGGGATACCAAGCTCAAGGCATTGTTCGGCCTCCTTTAGAAGTAAGTCCACACTAACACGTTCAACTCCGGGCATCGAGGCTATCGCTTCTCGTTGTTTGGTGCCCTCCACGATGAACATCGGGTAGATAAAGTCATCATTGCTGAGAGTTGATTCACGCATTAATCGTCTTGAAAACGTATCGCGTCGCATGCGACGCATGCGTACTTGCGGATAACGACCTAGTCCGGTTTGAAATTTTGCCAAAACAGTCTCCTATTCTTTCTGGATTAAATATTATACTTAAACCTTGATTTGGCTAAATTTATAAGCCATTGTATTTATTGCTATTATTAAATAATATGAACTATTTAACGATACTTTGTTCATAGCATTTTAACAGGGAACTACACAAAAGTGCCAAATGTGGCTAAAATATACCGTTAATTCAGCGTCGGTTCAGATTTACTCGATAAGCTATAAGTTAAGTAAATAAAACTGGGAGAACTACCCTTATGATGGGGAAACAAATTGTAAACATTAAGTTAATTATCAGCGGCTTAATATTCTTATTAGTAATAAATAGTGCTAGTCTATTTGCCGCAGATAAAGCCGCGATCGCTTTGCCACAAGATATTTTAAATCAAGCGACTGATGATTTACTGTTGGTCATTGGACGTGATCGAGAACGAATTCAAAAAACACCAGATTATGTTTATGACGTTGTAAAAAAATATTTAGTACCACACGTTGATTTTGTTTCAGCGGCTCGGTGGGTGCTAGGCAAGCACGAACGTGGTGCGAGCAAAAAGGAAAAAATTCAATTTATAATTGAATTTCGAACATTGATGATTCGATTTTATGCCACGGCCTTACGTGAGTATCTCATTAATAACGAAGATGACATTAAAAAAGAAATGATTCGATATTTCCCTGTTAAATTAAAACCGGGAGATAAAGAAGTTATTGTGCGCTCAGAAATTGTTCCAACCAGTGGTAAGAAAGTACCGGTAAATTTTCACATGCACATAAAAAAAGGCAAATGGAAAATATTTGACGTATCGGTAGACGGTGTTAGTGTTGTTACTACTTATCGCACCAGTTTTTCGAGCCAGATTCGTAAGAAAGGTTTAACAGCCGTTATCGCAACATTAAAAAAACGTAATGCAAGTTTGGTTAAGCCCGTTAAATTAAGCAATAATGATGTTGAAGAAAAAAAGAATTAATAAAATAATAACCGTGATACTAAATTTAAATTTTACTTAAAAAATAAACTGTATTTATATAACTTAAAATGGAAAAGCAAATGAAAAAAGTACTACAAGTTGCACTAAGCAGTGCATTAGTGATGGGTATCACTGGGCAAGCCTTAGCAGCAGATATTAAATCAACGAAACAAAAAACCAGTTATGCCATTGGTGTAAACATGTCGAACAACCTTAAAACATTAAGTTCAGAAATTGAGGTTGATGCGTTACTTGAAGGCTTATCAACAGGCTTAAAAGGCTCAAAGCTTAAAATGACTGATGAAGAAATGAAAAGCACATTAATGGCATTTCAGAAAAAAATTACAGAGAAACGAACTGCAGCAAAAACAAAAGCAAAGTCGGCTAATGTTGAAGCGGGCAAAAAGTTTTTAGACGAAAATAAAAAGAAAAAAGGCGTAATCACCACTAAAAGTGGTCTACAGTATAAAATTATCAAAAGTGCTAAATCCGGTAAATCACCCAAAGCAACAGAAACGGTGACAACACATTATCGTGGCACATTAATCGACGGTACTGAGTTTGATAGTTCTTATGCGCGTAAAAAACCAACATCATTTCCGGTTAATGGTGTTATCAAAGGTTGGACAGAAGCATTACAACTGATGAAGCCCGGTGATAAATGGAAATTATTTATTCCTGCTGATTTAGCCTATGGCGATCGTGGCGCAGGTCCTAAAATTGGTCCTGGTGCAACATTAATTTTTGATATTGAATTAATTAAAATTGGTTCATAAACTAAAATTAGTTTGAACAAAAACCAGATGAACGATTAGTCATCTGGTTTTTTTATGTGCCACAATCTATTTAGAGTCGATCTAGCTAATTTTTTGTTATGTTAAATAATAATGTAAATTAGTAATTTACGGCTAAATATCATAGAATAATCCCATGAAATTTAATTTCATGGGATACATGTAAAAGTCAGCTTAATTGCTGGCTTTTACAACGCTTTAGAAAAGAATTCAGTTAAATTTTACTTGAATTTTCTTGTTTAACTTGTTGATTATGATCGATATTTTGTTAATAATATTCATATCTAAAATTGATAAGGTGAATTTGACACAAATAATGACATTGTCGAAATAGAAGTTTCCCCCTCTTCGTATCTTCTAATTATTGTTATTCAAAAAACACCAAGCAGGCTTCGAGCTACTAAAGTCTTGAGCATAATATAGGCTCCAAAATAGTATCGAAGAAAGGTAGTTGTATGAGTTTACAAAAATTTAAACTAGCAGTATTCGTTAGCGCAATTTTATTCAGTGTGCACGGTACATCTGTGGCTGAAGTAAATAGCAGCGCCACACCTCATACCGATGTTCGGGAAGAAATTCTTGCGACCATCACCAGCATTAATGAATTACGCTTGTTACTGCTAAAAACAGAAATGAAAGACAAAGAAAGAGAAAAACTAAAGCAAGCAGAAAAATTAAAACAAGAGCAGGCATTAAAAGTTCAAACGAACGCAGTAGAACCGGAACTGGCTGTTGCCCAAGAAAAATCGACTAATAATACCGTTAGTGTTGTTAGCGCTATCGAATCAAACGTAACCAATAATAATGAAGCACTTGAAAACCTAATTAACGAAACAAAAAGTAATAATATTCGTTTATCAATTTTAGAGAAAAGAACATTTTCGAAGGCTGAAAACGATTTTAATGATTATGTGACAAAATCATCAAATAAAGTTTTTGTGGTTGAATTAGCGCAAACTCGTCGTGGTGATGTCGACTGTGATGCCGTCACCGATACTTATTCGTATAACCGAACAACTACTGATGAAAATATTGATATAATAGAAACCATCACCCGACATGATATAGCTGGTAGTATTTGTTTTGAACGTGATGTTTTTAAACGTAAAACACCTACCGAATTATTGTATCTATCTAATCAAAATAAAATATATAATAATTTTCCAGTCAGTGATTTAGTTACCTACACTGATCCCGTTATCGTATTAGCTTCATCCATGGAAAAAGGCATTTCATTTGGTAGTGGTGGCATCATCACTTATCAGTCAAATGGTCAAACAAATAAAATGGTTTTTAATAAAGTGTCTACCATGTTAAACGACAATGCCGAATTAATATTAGTCGTTAATGATGCAGAAAAAACCTATTCTAATTGTCTTATCATTGGTACACGCAGTAATAGCACGGTGAGTACCGAATGGTATTGTCCCGGTGATGGTTTAGTGAAGCGCGTGATATTTTATCCTAGTGTCGAAAATAAACCCGCACGTAGTGAAATAATCACTCTTCGTAGCATTGCAGCATATTAAATTGAGTTTAAGATAAAAGCCTCAAGCTATTATCCTATATGTGCCTTGCCTCGTAGTTTCGCCAATTGAATTTGTTTTTCGCGTTGCTCAAATCGGACGCGATCTTCATCTGATTTGGTGTTAAAACATTTAGAGCAGCTCACACCTTGAACATAATATTCGCTTTGTTTATCTTGTTCTGTAATTGGTAACCGGCATGCATAACATTGATCATAACTGCCTTTTTCCAAATTATGATCAACACTAACACGATTATCAAATACAAAGCACTCGCCTTTCCATAGCGACTCTTCTTGCGGGACTTCCTCAAAATATTTTAAAATACCACCTTGTAAGTGATAAACATTTTCAAAACCTTGTTCTTTTAAGTAGGCAGTGGATTTTTCACAACGAATACCGCCCGTGCAAAACATAGCAATTTTTTTGTTTTTGTCGGCCGGTGTTAATTCATTGATATAGCTTGGAAATTCACGGAATGTTTCAATATTGGGGATGATTGCATGTTCGAAACTACCAATGCCTGTTTCATATTCATTGCGTGTATCAACAACCAAAACATCGGGATCAGAAATTAATGCATTCCAATCTTTAGCTTGCACATAAGTACCAACAACTTTATTTGGATCGATTCCTTCAACTCCCATAGTCACAATTTCTTTTTTGAGTTTAACCTTCGTTCGATAAAATGGCATTTCATCATCGTAAGAAAACTTCGCGGTTAATTTGGTAAGCCGGTTATCTTCTCGCAGCCATGCTAATACCCTGTCGATACCTTTTTGTGAACCGGCAATAGTGCCATTGATACCTTCATTGGCAAGCAATAATGTGCCTTTAACAGCATTTTGGGACATGATATTGAGCAATGGTTGGCGTAATTCAGAAAATTTTTCGAGGCGCACGAAATGATACAGCGCCGCAACTACATATTGAGACATGATTATTACCTATGTGCTAATTGGAACGTAAATCCAACGCAAATTGAAAGAGTGGTTATTATATCGAAATAGAGTGAGCTAAAAAACTCAGAAATTAAATGCCATCTAAATCATCGGTTTAGCTTCAATAAATTTTAGACTTAATCTAATTTTACTGTCTATTAAGTGGTATTTAACGATATCTTAATATTATTAAAAGTAAATTTGTATATAATGGCTAGCTACTTATTTTATTCAGGAGAACACCATGAAGGGACCACAGTCTCTAAAACCGCTAAAACGAATTTCTTTGATATTTTTAACGATTACTGCATTAGGTGTGACAAGTTCATGGTTGAGTAGCTGTTCCGATACTTCGGCTGCAACAACAATCGATCACACCAACATTGAAAACAGGCTAATTAGAATTGAAGCAAAATTGGGTAATCCCGGCGATCCTTATAACCCAAATGATACGGTGCAAACCATGGCAACGCTTACGAGTAAACTATCGGATGATATCGGTATTATGGCCGACAGAATTCTTGAAATGGCCGATAAGATTGTTGAAACAGAAGTGTTAATTGTTCAAGTAATAACAAATCAAACAGAGGCTGCGACGGGGACAATTAATAATCTTACCGCATTAAAAGCTGATGCGAGTCCACGTAATATTACGGGGCCAAAATTATTTCAAAACGCAGACCCTGCAGCAGCAGCCTATTTTGAGCCGACAGCAACACCTTTTGTTTTGAAAAGCATTTTAGATGGACATAATGGTTCCAATGGATCGTTAATTAACTTAGTGGCTGGTGGTGGCACACCGAGTGTTGCAGTGGCTCCTAATTTTAATATAGCTGCAACAGCTGCAGCAGCATTTCAATCGCCGTACGTTTTATTGATGTCAAATAATGGTCTTTTTGATGGTGCAACATCAACTTCAGTTATCATTGATAATAATAAAACACTCGATACCGGATGGTCTGAACTGACAGCTATATTAGGAGTTGCATCACCTGCAAAAGTTTATTTTGCTGTTAAGACGGTTTCTGGTGGTCAGTTATCGGCAGTATCAAATACTTTAAATGTTACGTTTTAAGTTTAAATAATTAGAATCTCGAACAACCGTTGTCCCTATAATGGTTTTGAGCTAGTGTTTTAGTTTTCAAGTTTGCGGTGCTGGTATTTGGCCTTGAGCAATGGACCCCGGCTCAAAAGACTACCGGGGTGACGGTTGT
>VAPM010312257.1_pt1 | contig 17408 bp, 14 predicted proteins | sample 3395091 | NCBI WGS metagenome assembly VAPM01 (sample SAMN08290445, study PRJNA428436) | hydrothermal vent metagenome | isolation source: Deep-sea hydrothermal vent chimney 3 | place: Pacific Ocean: Juan De Fuca Ridge | reverse complement strand
GCCGACGGCTTCCTCTTCCACAGTTCCGTCGCCTGCTGGAACGCGAACGCCGCTTTCAAGACGTCGAGGTCGCCATGATGGCGACCCACGATCTGGAGACCGACGGGGAGGCCGTCGTCGGTGAAGCCGGCAGGAACCGAGATCGCGGGAAGCTCGACGGCAGAGATGTAGTAGCAGGATGCGAACCAGCTCGTGTAGTTGTCCATCTTTGTGCCGTTGATCTCGTCGGGGTACTCGACGGTGATCGGGAACGGCGGGACCGCTGAGGTGGGGATGGCAAGGAACCGGTACGTGTCGAAGAACGCCAGGACCCGCTCCCGGAGCTTGGTCCTCACGGCCGCAGCGTTTCCGAGGTCCGTCACGGTGAGTCCGAGGCCGTACTCGGTGTTCCAGTGGATGGTGTCCTTGTACGCGTCGGGGTTGCGTTCGATGGCGTCGGCGAACTGCCGGGCGAAGGCGTAGCCCCGCCAGACCTTGAAGGACTCCTCTGCCCCGCCGAAATCGGGTGAGGCGTCCCTGACGGAGAAGCCGATGGCCTCGAGGATGCTCCGCGCCGGAGCGAGCGCTGCTGTGACCACGGGGTCGATGGGGAGGCCACCGAGGTCCTCGGACCATGCGATCGGCACATCGGTCCAGTCGGCGCCGAGCGGTGTCGCGAACTCCGACCCAGGACGTTCGATCGAGATCGGGACACGGTCATCAGGTCCTGCGACTGCTGCCATGAACAGAGCGATGTCCTCCACCGTTCTCGCCATTGGACCGTGGACTGAGTGTGTCCACCACCCGTCTTGTGTCGGCCAGCTCGGGATCCTGCCGGGGGAGGGTCGAAAGCCCACGGTGTTGGTGAACGCTGCCGGGTTTCGGAGCGACGCCCCGTAGTCGGAACCGTCGGCGAGGGACACCATTCCAGCGGCAAGAGCAACGCCCGCTCCCCCCGACGATCCGCCGGGGGTGTACCCGAGGTTCCATGGGTTGCGTGTGATGCCGAACACCTCGTTGAACGTCTGGCTTCCGGCGCCGTGTTGCGGTGTGTTGGTCTTGCCGAGTGTCACGGCTCCGGCATCCTGCATCCGTTGCACGATGAGGGTGTTGCGTGTCGGGACGAACGACGAGTAGACGGGGGAACCGAAGGTCGTGCGGATCCCCTTCGTCTCATGAAGGTCCTTGTGCGCAACCGGAAGCCCGGTGAGGAGCGGGACGACACCGCTTTCGGCGAGAGCCCGGTCGGCGGCGTCCGCCATGGCGTAGGCGATGTCGGGGACGAGCGTGACGATGGCATTGAGGTCGCCGTTGGTCGCCTCGATCTGGGAGAGATGGGCGTCGAGCAGTTCCCTCGCCGAGATCTCCTTCCGCCGAAGCATCGCTGCATGGTCGACGGCGCGGAGGTGTACGAGGTCTGTCATCGCATGCGTCGGGGGAGAGCGTCCTGCCAGATCCGACGGGCACGGTCGAGGGAAATCGACCCAGCCTGTCCGAAGTCGAGCCGATCTCCACCGATCGTACCGATCCTCCGACGGGGAACCTGGGTGTCGAGTTGGTCGCTCGACGCCACGGCAAGGAACCGCAACGGGGTCTCGTCGAAGAGTTCGCTACCGGTCATGCCATCGACCATGAACCCCACATCGGAGGCGAACGCGATCTCGGCAAGGGCGACGGCGACGCCTCCGAGGGATACGTCGTGGAGCACCGGGATCTCGTAGGCGAGCGTCGCTGCGGCAGCGACGACGTGCCGAGCCGTGTCGCCATCGACGTCGAGGGGTCGTCCACCGAGATGGTCGTTGACGATCCGGTCGTAGGCCGAGGCGGCGAAGTCTCCGCGTGCCTCGGGTCCGACGAGCCAGACCGCCATACCCTCGGTGGCCTTATCGAGACGTGGCGGGTGCTTCGGCATCGGGTCGCAGAAGCCCAGCATCCCGGCGACGGGAGTGGGGTAGATGTCGACACCGTCCGTCTGGTTGTAGAACGACACGTTGCCGCCGACAACGGGGACGTCGAGTTCCTCACAGGCCCATGCCATGCCATCCACGGACTCGATGAACTGCCACATGACTCCGGGTTCCTCCGGGTTTCCGAAGTTGAGGTTGTCGACCAGCGCGTACGGCCGGGCTCCGGTGACGGCCACGTTGAGGGCCGACTCGAACACGATCCTGGCTGCTCCCCGCTTCGGGTCGAGATAGGTGCGCAGTGAGTCACCGTCGGTGGACACCGCCATGGCTTTGTGTGTCCCCTTGATGCGGAGCAGCGACCCGTCGTGTCCGGGTTCGATGACGGTGTTGAGGAACAACATGTGGTCGTACTGCGACGAGATCCATGAGCGGTCACCGAGCGCAGGGTCGTCGAGGAGAACAGCGATCGCTTCGCCAACGTCGATGGCATCGGGAACGACGGGCTCCGATGCCCAAAGATCGTCGAGGTAGCCCGGCCTCTCGGCAGGCCGGTCGTACCTGGGTGCTTCGTCGGCGAGGGAGGCGGCGGGGACCTCGGCGACGAGACTGCCTCCGGACGACACCTCGAGTTGAGGTCCTTGGGTCACGACGCCGATCGTGGACGCGTCGATCTCCCACTTGGCTGCGATGGCGAGTACCTCGTCAACCTGATCGGGGGACACGATGGCGAGCATCCGCTCCTGAGACTCGGACATCAGGATCTCACCAGGTGTCATCCCAGGCTCTCTCACATGGACGGAGTCGAGATCGACCTTCATCCCCATCCCTCCGTTGCCTGCGGTCTCGGACGTCGCGCACGAGATACCTGCCGCTCCGAGGTCCTGGATGGCGACGACGAGGCCCTTGTCGTACAGCTCGAGGCATACCTCGATGAGTTTCTTCTCCTCGAACGGGTCTCCCACCTGGACGCTCGGGCGTTTCTCCTCGTCCCCCTCCTCGAAGGACGCCGAAGCAAGGATCGATGCACCTCCGATACCGTCGCGTCCGGTGGCGTTGCCGAGCAGAACGGCGACGTTGCCGATCCCGGACGCGGCGGAGAGAACGAGTTGATCCCGACGGAGGATGCCGAGTGCCATCACGTTGACCAATGGGTTCTTCGAGAAACGGTCGGCGAACTCGACCTCGCCACCGAGGGTCGGCACCCCAACGGCGTTCCCGTATCCGGCGATTCCCGAGACGACACCCTCGAAGAGGTACCTGTTGGAGGGGTCGTCGAGCGGTCCGAACCGGATCGAGTCCCACACGGCGATCGGCCTGGCACCCATGGTGAAGATGTCGCGCAGGATCCCCCCGACACCCGTGGCGGCTCCCTGGTACGGCTCGACGAAGGACGGGTGGTTGTGGCTCTCGATCCGCAGCGCTGCGAGCCAACCGTCTCCGAGGTCAACGACACCGGCGTTCTCACCCGGCCCAACGACGACCCACGGCTGATCGGAACGGAACCTCCCGAGATGCGAGCGAGACGACTTGTAGGAGCAGTGCTCGGACCACATGACCGAGTACATGGCAAGTTCGGCGGGGCGTGGCTCTCGGCCGAGGAGGTTGACGACGTCGGTGTACTCGTCGTCGGTCATGCCGAGTTGGATGTGGTTGGGAGTCTCTGACGTTGTCACATCCGTACCGCCTCGACGGACGCGACGAACGACTCGAGAAGGACCCGACCGTCGGACGATCCGAGGATCTCCTCGATGGCCCGTTCGGGGTGTGGCATGAGTCCGGCAACGTTGCGTCCACGGTTAGCGATGCCTGCGATCGAGTTCGTCGAACCGTTCGGGTTGGCCTCCTCGGTCACCTCTCCAGATGGGTTGCAGTAGCGCAGGATGACGTCGCCCTCAGCCTCGACCGCTTCGATGTCTGTCGTGACGTAGTTGCCCTCGTACGAGTTCAGAGGGATACGGAGCACCTCACCGAGATGGGCGGTACGGGTGAGAACGCTGTCGGTCGACTCCACACGGACGTGGATCGGTTTGCAGATGAACTTGAGGTCCCGGTTGGCGATCAGTGCACCCGGGAGGATGCCCGCCTCGCAGAGAATCTGGAACCCGTTGCAGACACCAACGATCGGGAGGCCTTCCGATGCACATCGTTCGACCTCGGCCATGATCGGGGACAGACGCGCGATCGCCCCGGTCCGCAGGTAGTCGCCGTGGGCGAACCCTCCCGGCAGCACGATGCCGTCGGCACCCGAGATGTCGACATCTCGGTGCCAGACGTACTCGGTATCAGTACCGAGGAGGTTCAGGGCGTGGGTGATGTCGTGTTCGCAGTTGGTGCCTGGGAACACCACGACGGCGGTCGTCACGACGCCGTCTCGATGGTGTAGCTCTCGATCACCGGGTTCGCCAGGAGCCTGCGGCACATCGTGTCGATGCTGTCGCGTGCGGCCTCGAGAGAATCGGCATCGACCTCGAGCGTGATCGTTCGCCCGAACGAGACCCTGCCGACCTCATCGAATCCGAGGTCTCGGAGGGCCTTCGCCGTGGTCGTACCCTCCGGGTCGGATAGCCCGGGCTTTCGCTCGATCCGGACGACGAATGTGTGGGTCACGTCACACCCATGGAGGCGAGGTAGTCGTCGAACGGCTTGCCGGTGAGCCGTTCGTAGGCTTCGATGTAGCGGACCGATGTCGCCTCGATCACGTCGGCCGGCATCGGTGGGGCAGGGGGTTCTTTGTCCCAGCCGTCCTGGGTCTCGAGCCAGTCGCGAACCGGCTGCTTGTCGAACGACGGCATCACCGCACCCGGCCGCCATGCATCGGCCGGCCAGTACCGCGAGGAGTCCGGTGTGAGGACCTCGTCGATGAGGACGATCTCGTCATCGACGATACCGAACTCGAACTTCGTGTCGGCAAGGATGATGCCGCGCTCTGCTGCGTGTGAGGAACCCGTGGCGTAGATCGTCAGCGACCGGGACCGCAGCTCCTCGTATACGTCGTCACCGACGAACGCCCGTGCCTGTGCCTCGGTGAGGTTCTCGTCGTGACCGCTCTCTGCCTTCGTTGCAGGGGTGAAGATCGGCTCAGGGAGCTTGCTCGCCATTTCGAGACCGGGCGGGAGGTGCTCGGTGGTTGGGCCGCCCCCGGCGGCGTACTCCTTCCAGGAGGAGCCGTACAGGTACCCGCGGATCACGCACTCCATCGGGATGACCTCAGCGGCACGGACGAGCATCGCTCTCCCAGCGAACTCGGCCTGCTCATGAGCGGCAAGGAAGCTCATAGACCTCGTGTCTGCGGAGATCAGATGGTGCGGCGTCTCGAGAACGTCGAACCAGTGCAGCGACAGCCCGGTGAGAACGCGGCCTTTGTGGGGGATGTCCTCACCGAGAACGACATCGAACGCAGAGATGCGGTCCGTCGCGACCAGCAGCAACTGCTCGTCGTCGACGCGGTAGAGCTCGCGGACCTTGCCCGATCCAAGGTGTTCCAGCGTCGGCACGAGGGGAATGGTAGTTCACAGTCGACAGCTGTCAGTTCACAGCTCAGCATGTTCCCAGCTGCTGACTCAACCAACGACTACGGAACGTAGATTGACCGTGCGGTGTCTGAGGCTGGGTCGAGGAGTTGGACAAGCATCTCCATTCCGTCGGTAGGGTTCCGACGGGCAACGACGGCGTTGCCCGGACCCCAACCAGATCGTGAGAGACGTATCCACATGGAACAGATCGGCCCCCTTCAACTGCTCGTCATCGGTTTCGCCGACCCACAACTCGACGGAAGCATCCTGTCCGAACTGGTGAGTGCCAGCGATTCCGGCACGGTCCGTATCGTCGACGTGCTCGGCGTCTACAAGGACGAGGCGGGCAACGTTGCTGCTGCCCAGATGTCGGACCTCACCCAAGATGAGGCCATGACGTATGGCGCCTGGATCGGTGCTCTCATCGGACTCGGTGCCGGCGGTGTCGACGGAGCGGAGATCGGTGCACTCGCCGGTGCGATGTCGGCTCTCGATGAGTACGAGTATGGACTCGATGCAGAAGCTGTGGCGACGATCGCACAGGACATCCCGGCTGGAGGAGCGGCGATGCTCGCCATCATCGAACACACCTGGGCGATCGGCTTCCGTAACGCGATGCGCGATTCGGGCGGCGTCCTCATCGCTCAGGACTTCCTCAGCCCCGAGGCACTCATCGCCCTGGGCGCCGGAGCGTAACGAAGATCGGACATGCTGGAATGACTCCGGTCCGACTCCCATCGTTGCGAGTCGGACCGGAGATCATCCTGTGCATGGGACCTTCCCTGCGACTCGCTCATGACGGAAGCTGAGAACCCCTGGGGCACCGACTCCACACCCTTCGATGCCCTCGGCGGTCAGGAACGCATTCGTTCCATCGTGGATCGCTTCTACGACATCGTCGACGCCGACGCGCCGAACTTGCGAGCGATGCTCCCTGAAGACGATGCGGTATCGCGCCAGAAGCTGTTCGAGTACCTCGTGGAGTGGACGGGGGGACCCGATCTCTACTCGTCGCACCGTGGGCACCCACGGATGCGGATGCGACACATGCCGTTCGCGATCGGTGAAGCAGAGGTCGATGCCTGGCTGGCATGCATGGAGCGGTCCCTCGACGACAACGAGGTAGCGGGACCCGTGCGTGCGTTCCTCGACGGGAAGTTCACCGCTCTCGCTCAACACATGAGAAACAGGTAGAGGCAGGTAACACGTAGATCGGTGGATGCGGTCGACGGGTCTACAGTTCACAGTCGGAAACCCGGGCCATTCCTGGGTGCTTACGCGTCGCCGGTAAACGTCGATCCGCGTGGCCGAACCCGCCTCCAGCCTTCCGATTCTCCCGTCCCCCCTTCAGGGGGGACAAGCGAGTCTTCGAGCGAGGGGGGACCGCGAGCCTGCGAGCCTGGTACGGCAAAGACCCGGGGACAAGCGAGTCTTCGAGCGAGGGGGGACCGCGAGCCTGCGAGCCTGGTACGGCAAGGACCCGGGGACAAGCGAGTCTTCGAGCGAGGGGGGTGAAAGCCCAAGGGACACTGACACAACCTCGAGCCCCCATCCTCCTGGCTCGTCGCTAAGGCTCCTCGCCCGTCCTCCTTGAAAGGAAGACAGAGGAACCCGACACCGCGAAACCCTTGAGGCAACTGCGATATCCGGGATCGGGGACGGCCACATCGCGGATCCAGGTTGAAAGGAGGACCGAAGAACCCGACATGGTGCATCGAATCCGTGCAGGTGTGGACGCCGTGAACCGTTGTCGTCACTGCAGTCGCGTCGCGTCCCTACAGGTTCGCTTCCTCGAGGCGCTCGAAGATCACCGATGCGTTGTGGAGAGAGCGCTCGGCGGTGAAACAGGTTGCAAGCTTCTCAGTATCGAGGATCATTTCCGGATCACCTGAGAGTCGCTCGAGGAGAGATCCACCTTCGTCCCATGCTGCCATCGCATTTCGTTGCACGACACGGTACGCCTCGTCTCTCGTGAGCCCGGCATCGACCAGCGCGAGCAGGACTGCCTGGGAGTAGACGAGACCCCGGGTTGCCTCGAGGTTCGTTTCCATCCGCTTGGTATCGACGACGAGCGTCTCGACCAACCGATCCATGCGACGCAGTGCGTAGTGCAGGAGGATCGTGGCATCGGGCAGTGCGACGCGCTCGACGCTCGAGTGAGAGATGTCGCGTTCGTGCCACAGTGCCACGTTCTCGAGTCCGGCCGAGGCGTAACCACGAAGCAAGCGAGAGACACCCGTCAGGTTCTCAGATGCGATCGGGTTGCGTTTGTGGGGCATTGCGGAGGAGCCCTTCTGACCGGTTCGGAACGCCTCACGTGCTTCACCGACCTCAGATCGTTGCAGGTGGCGGATCTCGGTGGCGAACCGCTCGATGGACGATCCGACGAGTGCGAGCACCGAGAGGAAGTGTGCATGTCGGTCTCGGGGGATCACCTGGGTGGATGCAGGCTCGGCGACCAGGCCGAGGCGTGAACACACATAGCTCTCGACGTCGGGCGGTGTATGGGCATATGTCCCAACCGCCCCGGAGATCTTCCCGAAGGAGACGCCGTTGACAGCATCGACGAGGCGCTCATGGTCTCGCTGGATCTCGAACGCCCAGTTCGCAAGCTTGAGGCCGAACGACGTCGGTTCGGCCCAGATCCCGTGGGTACGTCCGATCATGATCGTGTCTCTGAACTCGAACGCCCGCGCCTTCGTGGTGTCGAACAGGTCCTGAACGGCGGTGAGTAGGAGTTCACCAGCTTCTCTCAAGAGGACGCCCGATGCGGTGTCGAGGACGTCGGAGGACGTCAGGCCGAAGTGGATCCACTCACTGCCGTTGTCAACCGATGCGGAAAGCAGATCGACGAAGGCAGCGACATCGTGGTGTGTCACCGCTTCGCGTTTCTTCCACGCGGCGGGATCGACTTCGGGCGCTCGCCTTGCAGCGTCGGCTGCCTCAGCAGGGGCGATGCCGAGTTCGACCCACGCCTCGACGACCAGTGTCTCGACCTCTTTCCAGGCGGCGAGCTTTCGCGTCTCGGACCACACCGCGTTCATCTCGGGGGTCGAGTACCGCTCGATCATCTCTTCAGACCTTCCCGATACCCGTCGAGGCGATCCGCGATAGCGGGGTCCGAGATCGACAGGATCGAAGCAGCGAGATACGCAGCGTTGGCCGCACTGTCGATAGCGACGGTCGCCACCGGGATCCCGGTTGGCATCTGAACCGTCGAGTACAACGCGTCGACGCCGCCGAGGCCACCGGCCGAGATGGGCACGCCGATGATGGGAAGCGTCGAGTGCGCGGCGACTGCACCGGCGAGATGCGCAGCTTTGCCTGCGCCACAGATGATCACCCCGAAGCTGTTCGCCCTCGCTGCCTGTGCGAACGACGCCACCTTCTCCGGCGTACGGTGCGCAGACATCACGTGAACCTCGTGCTCGATCTCGAAGGAGTCGAGTACGGCCATGGCCGACTCCATCTTCGGCATGTCCTTGTCGGAACCCATGAGAACGGCGACCTTCATGTGTTACTCCTCTTCTTCATCCTCAGATACCGCTTCCTTGTCTTGTACGTCTGCGATGTCGGTGCGGAAACGCATGCCTGTGAACTCGATGGCGTCGACGGCACGGTACGCATCGGCTCGAGCCTGTTCGAGGGTGTCGGCAACACCAACCACGTTGAGCACGCGTCCTCCCGCTGTGGTCAGTCGTGCACCGGTGCGTTGTGTGCCGGCGTGGAACACGATCGCGTCGCTCACACGTTCGAGGCCGATGATGTCGAGTCCTGTCATCGGGTCGTCCGGATAGCCAGGTGATGCGAGGACAACGTCGACCGCTGCGCGCTCGGACCAGGTGAGGTCCTGCCCGGTGAGCCCAGTCGTCGCTGCGGCATTGAGCACCGTGAGGAGGTCCGACTCGAGCCGTGGCATGAGCGCCTGCGTCTCAGGGTCCCCGAGGCGGCAGTTGAACTCGAGAACCTTCGGACCATCCCCTGTCAGCATGAGACCGACGTAGAGGAACCCGGTGTAGTCGACTCCCCGGTCACCCAGCTCGGCGAGGATCGGAAGGGTTACGTTGAGCGTGGACCACTCCACGAGATCGTCGGGGAGGTTGGGCACAGGTGAGTAGGCGCCCATCCCGCCGGTGTTCGGTCCGGTGTCACCGTCGCCGAGTCGCTTGTAGTCGCGAGCAGGTTCGAGCGGGATCGCCTCGCCATCGGCACAGATGTAGAAGACCGAGACCTCATCTCCGCTGAGGAACTCCTCGATGAGTACCGACTCACCGGCCCGACCGAAGCGTCCGGCGAGGCACTCCTCGACCCAGGCGATAGCGGCTTCGAGAGATTCGGTCACAAGCACACCTTTGCCTGAGGCGAGTCCGTCGGCTTTGACGACGTAGGGACCCTCGGTCTCTTCGAGGTGAAGCACTGCCGCTTCGCGATCGCTGAACGTGACGGATCGGGCGGTCGGGATGTGGGCCGCCGCCATCACTTCCTTGGCGAAGGACTTGGAGGATTCCAGCCTCGTCCCATCGGCGTTCGGTCCGAAGACGGCCACATGGGCTTCACGGAGGCGGTCGCCGACTCCTGCCGCCAGGGGCGCTTCGGGGCCGATGATGACGAGGTCGATGTCGCGTTCGACGCTCAGTCGGAGAACAGCTTCCGGATCGTTCGGATCGACCTCGGGAACGATGTCCCCGAGGTCATCGAGACCGGGGTTGCCGGGGCACGACACGAGTCGCTCGAGCTGTGGGCTCTGAGCGAGTTTCCAGCCGATCGCATGCTCTCTGCCACCGCCTCCGAGAAGAAGGACACGCATCCCGGTCACGCTCTGTGCAGCGTTGCTCGGCGGCCCGGTCCGACCGAGACCGTCTTGATGGGAACACCGGTGAGCTCCTCCATCCGTTCGACGTACGCTCGGGCGTTCGCGGGGAGATCGTCGTAGTCGTCGACCTTCGAGATGTCGACGTTCCACCCTGGCAGTTCTTCGTACTCGGGTGTGCAGTGGTACAGCACGCCCTGCTGTCGGGGGAACTCGGTGTATCGCTCACCACCGGCCGTATATGCGGTCGCGATCTTGACGGTGTCGAAGTGCGACAGGATGTCGAGTTTCGTGAGCGCGATCTCGGTGAGACCGTTGACCCGCACGGAGTAGCGCAACGCCACCATGTCGAGCCATCCGCACCTGCGACGGCGTCCCGTCACCACCCCGTACTCGCCACCGATGTCGATCATACGGTCACCGACCTCGTCGTTGAGCTCGGTCGGGAACGGTCCGGTGCCGACCCGCGAGATGTAGGCCTTGGTGACGCCGATGACGTTGTCGATCATCGTCGGCCCGATGCCGATACCGACCGGCGCCCCCCCTGCAGTCGGGTTCGATGACGTGACGAAGGGGTAGGTGCCGTGGTCGATGTCGAGCAGTGTTCCCTGGCCGCCTTCGAAGAGGACGTTCTTGTTGTCGCGTACCGCCTCATAGACAAGGAGCGACGTATCGGTGACATGGGGTGCAAGCGCTTCGGCGTAGCCGAGGTACTCATCGGCGATCTCATCGATGTCCATCGGGAGCTGGTTGTAGACCTTCATCAGGATCTTGTTCTTCATCTTGAGCGATGCGGTGAGCTTCTCGAGGAAGATCTTCTCGTCGAAGAGGTCCTGCACCCGGATCCCGACCCGGGAGAACTTGTCCGTGTAGGCCGGTCCGATGCCACGTTTGGTGGTTCCGATCATCGCGTTGCCGAGGAACCGCTCGATCACGGCGTCGAGCTTTCGGTGGTACGGCATGATCAGATGAGCGTTGTTGGAGATCTTGACGTTCGAGGCGTCGATACCGCGTTTGGCGAGTGTCTCCTTCTCCTCGAAGAACCATCTCGGATCGACGACGACACCGTTTCCGATCACCGGCGTGACCGTCGGGTACAGGACTCCAGAAGGGATGAGGCTGAGCGCGAACTTCTGATCGCCGACGACGATCGTGTGCCCGGCGTTGTTCCCGCCCTGGTACCTGATGACGAAGTCGGCCTTCTCCGAGAGAAGGTCGGTGATCTTGCCCTTGCCCTCGTCGCCCCACTGAGCGCCAAGAATGATGGACGCGGGCATCGGATTCCTCCCGTTGGTTGACGACACCGATTGTAGGGGGATGGCCGACCGTCGAGGGCTCCGAGGGTGGTTCAGCCATCGGTCTGTATGGAGGAATATTCTGCGAATCGATATATCTTCGCGAAATGGGTTGGCAGCTGGGCGCGATGAAGGCTAGCTTAAGGTCGCTCCATTCCTCCGAATGGATCATGTGACGTTCCGCGTCACGTAACTACTAGCAAATAGAGGAGGGGTTTCAGCATGCTTAAGCGACTTGCTGTGCTCTTTGCAGTCCTCGCCCTTGTGGCCGCAGCGTGTGCGAGCTCGGGTGATGGCGAAGAAACAACGACGACCGCAGGTGAGGGCGCAACGACCACTGTTGCACCCGGCGGCGATACAGGTCAAGGCGATGGTGGAAGCACGCTCGCAGCGGTGCAGGCCCGTGGAAAGTTGATCTGTGGTGTCTCTGGATCCGCAGTTGGATTCTCTGAGACCCAGGCCGACGGAACCGCCACTGGTTTCGATGCTGACTACTGCCGTGCAGTAGCCGCAGCCGTTGTCGGTGACGCCAACGCCGTCGAGTTCCGTGCACTCACAGCCGCAGAGCGGTTCGAGGCACTGAAGAACAACGAGATCGATGTTCTCATCAGGAACACGACCTGGACCCAGAGCCGTGATACGGACATCGGTATGCAGTTCGCTGCAACGACGTACTACGACGGCCAGCAGCTCATGGGCAACCCGGCGACCTTGCCGGGCCTCAGCGCCGACAGCGGATTCGAAGCTGTTGATGGCGCAACGGTCTGTACCAACGCTGGTACGACGACCGAGAAGAACATCACCGAGGGTGCTCAGGTTGCAGGCGTGACGATCACGCTCGAGACCGTCGAGACGTTCCCAGAGGCGATGGAGAAGTTCAAGGCCGGTACGTGTGACCTCGTCACGACCGACGGTTCTGGACTGTTCGGTAACCGTGCTGCCGAGACTGCAGCGGGCACCGAAGGTGCGGCCGACTGGGTCATCTTCCCGTCAGCTCCCATCTCCAAGGAGCCACTCGGTCCCGTCGTTCGCCAGAACGATGACCAGTGGTTCGATGTCGTCAACTGGACCGTGTTCGCCACGTTCATCGCTGATGAGAATGGTGTGACCTCGTCCAACGTCGACGACAAGATGGATGCAACGCCGGAACTCGGTCGCCTCTTCGGCGGCGAGGGTGAACTGCAGACGGCCATGGGTCTGAGCGCGGACGCGTTCTACCAGGTCATCAAGCAGGTTGGCTCGTACGGTGAGCTCTTCGAGAAGAACCTCACCGGACCGCTGAAGCTCGAGCGTGAAGGCTCGTACAACATGCAGTGGTACGACGGTGGTCTGATCTACGCACCGCCGGCTCGCTAACTGAGCTAGCAAACAACTAACGCGAAAGGGGCGCCCTCCGGGGCGCCCCTTTCGCGTGTGAGTTGATAGTTGAAGAGAGGTCCAGAGTTCACAGTCAGAGGGGTCAGTTCGTCCGACCCGTGATCTGTGAACTGTCTGGCGAGTTGCTCTCCGCTTACTGTCTACGGGCAAAACCTGAGCATCCTGAAATGGCCCGGGCATCCGACTCTGATCTGTGAACTGTCAGCTGTGAGCTGTGAACTGTGATCTATGAACTGTGAACTTTCTCGCCTCTTTTCCTCGCAAAGTGCCTCCGCATCTGCCTAGGGTGCCGCCAGGAGACGCGACCATGCCCGCAGGAGCGGGTCGAAGGAAGGCTCGGACGTGACGGTCCAGGTACGGGAACAGACGAAGACACCGCTGTGGAGGAACGCAACCTTCCTCAAGTGGTCTGCGCAACTGTTCGTCCTGCTACTCGTCATTGGCATGTTCGCTCTGCTGGTGTCTCAGGCATTGACCAACTTCGCGCAATCCGACATCTCCTTCGGCTGGACATGGCTGTCATCTCCGACGGGTGTTCAGCTGCGCGAGGGTATCGACATCAACCCGGACAGTGGTGCACGGGCACTTCTCGTCGGCATCGTGAACACGTTGCGGGTCGCGGTTTCAGGTATCTTCGCTGCCACGATCCTTGGAACACTGATCGGTATCGGCCGCCTCTCGAGCAACTGGATCGTCAACAAGATCGCCACGGTGTACATCGAGACGATTCGCAACATCCCCTTGCTCGTGCAGATCTTCTTTTGGTCGGCCATCGCCGTCACACTTCCCGCATTGACCGCCGACGACGTCGGGGGGTTCATCTTCAAGGCCTCGAACAAGGGGATCGCCTACGCTTGGATCTTCCCAGGGCTTGGTTGGTTGCCTTGGCTGGCGTTCGTGGTTGTTGGCTTCTTCGTCGGTCGCTACGTGGCTCGAAAACGTAAGGCCTACCAGGAGGAGACGGGCAACCTCGGGCATGGAGGGCGGTACTGGATCGGCATCATCGTGCTGTTCGGCATCATCGGATGGTTCGCGTGGCCGCTGCTTGGATTCATGGGCTATGTGTTCGGTGCCATCGAATCGTTCGTAGATGCTCTGCCCCCGATCGTGTTCCCGATCATCGTGGCGATCATTGCGATCGTCAGCGCGGCACTGTGGATTCGCAACTTCTTCGAGTCCCGCAGAACTCCTGCCGGTTTTGGAAAGATGACCGACGACGACTGGTTCCGTGTCATCTTCACTGGATTCGCCGGCATCACAATCGCGGTCGCCGCGTTCGTGATCGGCGAGTTCGCACTCAAGACTGTCGCTGGGGACACTGCAACGGTCGCTGAACTGATCAGGACGGGTCTTGGCAACTTCTTGGGATGGCTCTCGGCCGCCTTCAGCGGGGAGGTGTCGAGCATCGTCGACGAGGCAGCGGGAGTTGTCCGTGAGGGCGGGCCCCTTGTGTTCTCGAAGCCTGCCGTGGTGCTGAAGGGCGCCGGGATTCCACAGTACGCGGACACAGGCATGGTCGTGACTGTCCCGTTCTTCGCCATCTGGACGGGTGTGACTCTGTATACGGCAGCGTTCATCGCCGAGATCGTGCGTGGAGGGATCCTTGCCGTTTCGAAGGGACAGACCGAGGCAGCACAGGCAGTCGGCTTGAAGCGGTCCCAGTACCTCCGTCTCGTCATCCTTCCTCAGGCCTTCAGGATCATCCTGCCTCCGATGGGCAACCAGTACCTCAACCTTGCAAAGAACACATCGCTTGGTCTCGCTGTCGCCTTCGCAGACATCGTTGCTGTTGGCTTCACGGTCATGAACCAGACCGGTCAGTCTCTCCCAATCGTGATCGTCTGGATGGCGTTCTTCGTCACGATGAGCCTTTCGATATCAGCGATCGTCAACTACTACAACCGCAAGATGATGCTGGTGGAGCGTTGATATGTCGGACATGATGATTGCACCAGAACTCGAGTTCGCACCAGAGCCGCCGCCGAAGGGTGTGCGGATATGGATGAAGGACAACCTGTTCTCGACCCTGACGAGTTCGATCATGACGATCGTCGCGACGATCGTCATCGTATTCGCCTATCGGGGGCTCCTGACGTTCGTCTTCAACCCGGGTGCCCGTTGGGACGCTGTGACCTTCAACATGAAGCTGTTGATGGTCCAGGCCTACCCGAGCGCCGATCTGTGGCGCGTGTGGGGAAGCCTTGGGTTCATCATCATTCTCGCTGCGGCTTCGTTCGCCGTGTGGAACATCGGCGGTATGGCGGAACCGAGAAACGTGGGCAGAGGTCTGTTGGGCTTCGGCGGCGTGCTTGTCCTTGGAGGGCTTCTCTCACCATTCTCGAGCTCGGGCAAGATCATCTGGATCGTCGCGGGCATCGTGTTCATCGCAGGAGGGTGGGCGTTGAGAACCCTCACCGGTGCACGTGCCAAGGAGCCGATCATCCCGGTCATGGGTCTGATCGGTATTGCCTTGGCGTTGATTGTGGTTGTCCTGTGGACCGTTGACGTGCCGTGGCCGAGCCGGGATGCGGGCGGTACCCAGATCATCATTCGGCAGGCGATTGCGACGTCGACCTCCGGTCCGTGGACGGTCATATTCATCCTTGCAGCGATCGTGTACGTGCTGTTCCGGATTCTCGTAGCGAAATCCTCGAGTGGAGCAATCAAGGGGACGCTCACGACCTTGTGGGTGCTGAGCTTCCCTGTACTGCTCCTGATCGTTCTGCGTGACCCCGATCTGGACATCTCGAAGGTGACGAGCCTCTACCTTCCGGTGCTCGCTGGCTTCTCCGTTGTTGGATGGCTGGTCGTTGCATTCGCTTCACGGCCCAAGGTTGGCGAGATCGGACGGGTCCTTGGTGCGTTCCTCCTCGTCTTGTCCTTCGTATCGTTCGCGGTTTCGATGCCGTTCGTCGTCCGTTTCCTGCTCATGGCTCTTGCACTCTTCACCCTTGCGGCTCCAACGTTCGGTGGTGAGGGTGCTGCCAACCGCAAGTACCTCTTCGGCTGGCTCGCAACCGTGCTGTTCACGACTGCCACGGCGTTCGTCGTTTCCTCAGAGTCTCTCGTCGACGTCCCCGGATCGTTCTTCCTCGGAGGGCTCTCACTCACGATCGTGTTGGCGTTCACGTCGATCGTTCTCTCGTTCCCGCTCGGTGTGATCCTTGCACTCGGACGCACGTCGACGATGCCGATATTCCGGCTGATGTCGACCACCTACATCGAACTCGTCCGCGGCGTTCCGCTGATTACCTGGCTGCTCGTTGCGTTCTTGATGCTGCCGGTGGCGCTTCCCGACGGCATCCAGGTCGGTGGTGTCATGCGTGCGATCGGTGCAATGACACTCTTCTCTGCTGCCTATCTCGCGGAGAACGTGCGTGGCGGTTTGCAGTCCATCCACTCCGGCCAGAGAGAAGCAGCGAGGGCTCTCGGGATGTCGACGCTTCAAGAGACCGTCTTCATCACGCTTCCCCAGGCGCTGCGGGCTGTGATCCCTGCGCTGGTCGGTCAGGTCATCGCCCTGTTCAAGGACACGTCGCTCGTGACGATCGTTGGTCTCTTCGACTTCCTGCACATGGCCAGGGCTGTGATTCCGGCCCAGTCCCAGCCGTTCAGCTTCCTGGGATCGATCAAGTGGACGCTGGTGTTCGCGGCCATCGTGTACTGGATGTTCACGTTCACGTTCTCTCGTGTCAGCCAACGTCTCGAGAAGAAACTCGGCGTCGGTGAGCGGTAGTCAAGAAGTCACAAGGAGCCAACATGTCAGATAACGAATCGGTATCGGATCGGGTGCTTGGCGACCCGATCGTCATAACCGAAGGTGTCAAGAAGTGGTTCGGCGACTTCCAGGCGCTCAAGGGAGTCACTGCCACGGTGCGTGAACGAGAGGTCGTCGTCATAATCGGCCCATCCGGGTCGGGGAAATCGACGTACATTCGCTGCATCAACAGGTTGGAGGCCCATCAAGAGGGCACCATCATCGTCGATGGTACGGAACTGACCAACGACATCAAGAACGTCGAGAAGATCCGCTCAGAGGTCGGGATGGTGTTCCAGCAGTTCAACCTCTTCCCCCACCTGACGGTGCTCGACAACATCACGCTTGCTCCCCAGTGGGTGCGCAAGCAGCCGAAGGCCGAGTCCGAGGAGTTCGCCATGTCGCTCCTCGAACGCGTCGGGATACCTGAGCAGGCAGAGAAGTACCCCGGTCAGTTGTCCGGTGGCCAGCAGCAGCGTGTCGCGATCGCCCGTTCACTCGCCATGCAGCCCAAGATCATGCTCTTCGACGAGCCGACCTCGGCACTGGACCCGGAGATGATCAAGGAAGTGCTCGATGTGATGAAGGAACTCGCGCTTGGCGGCATGACGATGATCGTCGTCACGCACGAGATGGGGTTCGCCAAAGAGGTCGCCGATCGGGTCATGTTCTTCGACTACGGAACGATCGTCGAAGAAGGCACCCCCGAGCACTTCTTCACGAACCCCCAGCACGACCGAACGAAGTTGTTCTTGAGTCAGATTCTCTGAG
>VAPM010142746.1_pt1 | contig 17463 bp, 17 predicted proteins | sample 3395091 | NCBI WGS metagenome assembly VAPM01 (sample SAMN08290445, study PRJNA428436) | hydrothermal vent metagenome | isolation source: Deep-sea hydrothermal vent chimney 3 | place: Pacific Ocean: Juan De Fuca Ridge | reverse complement strand
AGTTGAATGCTCCATTTCACCTAAATGCTCTCCAGCAGGTAATAAATCCAAATGTTCGCGAGTTTGATGAACAACGTTTTTAATACTTTGACCGTCAATTAAAACTTCGTCGATACCTGATTGCAAATGTGTTAATTCACCAAGACCTGCTGTTAAATGTGCCTGCGGATCGAGATCTATCGCAAGCACTTTTTTTTTCATGCGAGCCAAGGCATGAGCTAAATTCATCGTAGTCGTTGTTTTTCCAACACCACCTTTTTGATTCATTACTGCAATTACTCGCATACTATAATTTATGCCTCATCAATTAACGATTCAACTGCCGCTAATTCTTTGGCATTAAGCATATGATCAATATTTAAAACTATAATCATTTTTTCTGCCACAGTTGCTAAGCCATTAACAAATTCAGTATCAACGGCAAGACCAAAATCCGGTGAAGGTTTTATATCTATTTTAGGAACATTATAAACATCAGAAACAGCATCAACAACGACTCCCATAGTACGATCACTGCCTTTATCATTTTCAATTCTTAACACTACAACCACTGTAGTTGCATCGTATTCTTTGCTTTCTAAAGCAAAACGTAAACGCATATCAATAATAGGAACAATTGATCCGCGTAAATTGATAACACCACGTATGTAATCTGGAGTATTTGGAATATTGGTTACTTCATCCCAACCTTTAATTTCTTGTACACGTAATATATCCACGCCATATTCTTCACCAGCTAACATAAAGGTCAGAAACTCACGTTTATCATTATCGTCAATATTAGTTACATCTTGTTGAGCTGCTTCAGCCATATCATTTTCCTCATGCGGCGGCAATGCCACCATCAATTACTTTTAAATCAGGTTTAAATTTATTCTCTTGATAGATACTCATTAGTCCCGTTATATCAATAATTAAAGCAACTGTACCATCACCAAGAATTGTTGCACCTGATAAGCCATTAACCTTTCTAAAATTAGTTTCCAATGATTTAATCACAACTTGTTGTTGACCAAGTAAATCATCAACTAAAATAGCGATTTTCTTACCTTCAGCTTCTACGACAACTAATAAACCTTGGTCGATATTTTTATTTTCTGGAACGACATCAAACATTTGATACAAACGAACTATGGGAATGTAATCGTCTCGTAATTTATAAACTTCAGCAGCGCCAGTTACACCGCTAATTAATTCAGGCTTAATTTGTAGTGATTCGATTATTGAAATCAATGGTACAATATAAGTTTCACCGCCCACCCGTACAAGCTGTCCATCTAAAATTGCCAGAGTCAATGGTAAGCGAATGGTAAATTTACTACCAACACCAGACTCTGAGCGAACCTCAATAGAGCCACCTAACGAACGAATATTACGTCGAACAACATCCATTCCTACACCTCTACCCGATACATCAGTAACAACTTCAGCAGTTGAAAAACCGGGTCGAAAAATCATATCGTATATTTGATCATCCGGTAAAATATCAACACTTTTTGCCAGACCTTTTTCAATTGCTTTATTTAAAATTCGTTCTTTATTTAGACCAGCACCATCATCAATTATTTCGATAACAATATTTCCACCTTGATGAAAAGCATTTAATTCTATGGTTCCAGTTGGTGACTTACCATGTTCTTCTCGAACTTCTGGTGACTCGATACCATGATCCAACGAATTACGAACTAAGTGAACCAATGGATCACCTATTTTTTCCATTACAGTTTTATCTAATTCAGTTGATTCACCTGATAGTTTTAGTTCTATTTGTTTCCCAAAGGTTTGGCTTAAATCATGCACTAAACGTGGAAAGCGTTGAAACGCAAAACTGATTGGCATCATACGAATTCGCATCACACTTTCTTGCAATTCTCTAGTGTGTTGTTCTAATTGTGTCAAACCTTCACGCATTTTTTCTATTTGTGACTGATCAAAACTATCAGCAGAACCTAATTGACTAAGCATTGATTGAGTTATAACTAATTCACCCACCATATTAATTAAATCATCAACTTTATCAATATTAACTCGAATTGAAGCAGCTTCTTTAGTTGCCGTTCGTCGATCACTTGCACGCCTATTATGTTTTACATTTACTTTATCAGGTTTAACATCGGTTTCTGAACTATCAACCGAAACAGTTTCTTGATTTCCTTGAGCAGTAATCGATAAATCACACTCATCTTCGACCCAATCAAAATTTTCTATTATTGCTGCTTCGGTCGTTGCACCTGTCAACCTTATGTCCCATGTTAAATAACAGTTTTCTGGGTTTAAATCATTAAATTTCGGTAAATTTGATAAATCAACTTCAGCACTATATTCACCTAAATTGCTTAATTCAGTTAAAATACGAACTGGGTCATTACCCGTTTTAAGCATATTTTCATAGGGTTTAAATGCTATTATCCAACAATCATTAGCATCTTTTTCTTGCTCTGGGGATTTTTCACTTTTAGTTGCACTAATTGTAGATCTCGGCTTTTTAGTTGAAGTAGTTATTTCTTCACCATGTAATAATTTTTCTAAATCATCATGTATACTTGAAATTTTTTCATGATCAAGATCATCCCCATCTTTTAATGCTTGCAACATATTGTTTAAAACATCAACTGAGGCTAATAATAAATCAACAGCTACTTGAGTAACATCACGTCGTCCATCACGCATTTCATCAAGCAAGGTCTCCATCACATGCGTAAAATCAGCAACAGAATTTAGTCCAAAGGTACCACTACCACCTTTTATTGAATGTGCTGCACGAAATATAGTATTAATTGTTTCTGAATCTGCTGCACCCACATCCAGGTTTAATAATTCATTTTCCATTATTTGCAAACCTTCAAAACTTTCGTCATAGAAGGTATCCAAAAATTGGGACATATCAAAAGTCATGCTTTATTCCTTAATAGTATCTAACCCAAAACTTTTTTTATCGTTGTGAGTAATTGATCAGGATTAAATGGCTTCACAATCCAACCTGTTGCACCAGCCGATTTTCCTTCAGCTTTTTTATCACCGCCACTTTCAGTCGTTAACATCAACATAGGAGTAAATTTATAATTTGCTAAATTGCGCAATTCCTTTATTAAACTGATACCATCCATATTTGGCATATTCACATCAGTTATAACTAAATCAAACTTTTGTGTTTTTGCTTTTGATAAAGCATCAACCCCATCGTTTGCCTCTACAACATCATAACCTGCGCCTTTAATGGTAAAGCTGACCATTTGCCGTATTGATGCAGAATCATCAACTGCTAATATTCTTGTCATATAAACTCCGCGTGTGATTTTACAACTATGTTATTTAATACAATCAACTTTTAATAAATCAGTCAGACCCAAAATTTTTACCGACTCAATCAAAGCGTCACTAGGAGTATCCAAACGGACACTAATTCCTAATTCTTCAGCGTCATGAAAAAGTGCTGCAAACATTTGTAATGATGCTGCATCAATACGCTCAACATTATCAGCTTTAATTAAAATTTCATCTGCATCGATAATGGCTGCCTTAATATCTTGTTGCAGTAGGTTGACACCTGAAATATTTACAACATCTTCACATTGAATAGTTACGCTAGTACTCACATTTATCTCGTTCAATTATTAATCACTGAATACACATAAAACTGATATCGACAAGCATTATCGGATCTTTAATAAATTACGAGGATATTATGTAAATAAATCTGAATTAAGATACAAGAATAAAACACGGTAGAATGTTAAATCGTTACTAACAAAATCCCTTATATTTTAAGTAAGAACCTCTTGCAACATCCTTATTAAATTAGCAACTCATAAAATAATAACCATAAAAAATAAATATAATTTCTCAGGCAAAAGTATCCAATAAACCGATATGATTGGAGTTATTAGCCATGCTACTGTTAGCATCCTGAGCTACTGAGTTAACATCTTCTTCGGCATTGATACTTTTTGTCGCTTCATTCGAATCAGAATTTTGTTGTTCTTGCTCTAATGAATGTTCAGAAACGTTAACATCAGTTAACGAAATACCTGACTCTTCTAACATCTCACGTAATCGTGGCATAGCTGATTCAAGTGCATCTCGCACAGCAGAATTAGGAGCAGAAAATGTAACCGAGGCTTGATCGTTATTAACACTAATTCGTATATCCAACATTCCTAAATCAGGTGGATTTAATTTAATGTCTGCCTGTTGGATATTATTATTAACCATCCATTGAACACTCTGACCAAGTGATTGATTCCATTGAGGATGCTGTACCGGAGTCGCTATACTCAACGAACTCGTGGTAGCAACCGAAACCCCGTCAACACCAGCCGCCAAATGATAACCATAAAGTGCATTAAACCCATTTATTGATGATGCAGTAGCTGTTTTATTCATTGAATTCAGATCATTAAATGACACCAGCATTTGTTCTGGTAAAGCAGCACTAGTCTTGCCTAGTTGATTTTGGTTAAACTGTTGATTCATAAATTGTTGTTGATCCAAGCTGAATTTATTTGAACCAGGATTGCCTGCTTCAAAATTAACTTCCCTGTTTATAAATCGTGTATCAACAAGTGGCTGAAATTTGGAAGATCCAATTGCAGCTTGAATTCGATAGTGTTGCAATTCTGCCATGGAGGGCAAATTGATTCCCGGCAAAGCATTGCCGTTTTCAAGCATTTCAAGTAACTGTTCAGTTGTTAAAATCTGACCATCGGATAACAAGTATTTTTGTTCATCCAACTTATAATCAGAAGCAGTCTCACTCATAGTGGCATTAAAGCTTAGTCCTTCATTAGCACTTTCTGTTTTCCCATTACTATTCAATAGTTTATTAGAACCCTCAGTACCAGTAGCTAACGTAGATAGTGTTTGCACAGTCATTTCTCTCTCCAAAAACTCTGTGGTTTATTTATTTATATAGAGGTATTAGCAATGACTATGCCAAAAAGGGTAATTTTAACAACGTGAATAAAAATAATTATATGCTAAATGATAACAGCAATAACCATACCCAATATAACTAGGCTGAGATTAACTAGCACATTAATCACTATTTATCTAAGTTAGTTTGGTGTGAACGAGAATTACGCTCATCATTGTCTTTTTGTTCTTGTTTGTTTTCATCATGTAGCTCATCTTTCTGATATTTTTCGATAACATTATCCATTATTTTAGTTTTAGTATGTTGTGCTTTCCAACTTTGTTGTTGTTTTTCACAGGCCGATTCTGCTGCTGCAATCAAACCTCGTTGTTGATTAAGAGCATTATCAATATTCTCTAAAAATTTTTGATACGTGTGTAATTGTGAACCATCCATACCTTTTTTACCGTGCTGCTTAAATGACAAAACATATTCTTCACGATATTGGAGCAAACTATTTAATTTATTTTTTTGATTCTTTAAATTATTATTAACTTCGCCAAGCGCTTTAGCTGTCACTAATTCTTTATTAGCTGCTATTTTTGCTAAAGGAATAAATCGTTTTGACTTTTTCATGGTTTATTGGGTATCGATTTCAAGTGACTCTGTATTTTGTAAACCCTGTGTATGTGCTGTTTCAGCGTTAATTAAATCACACAAATCTTTATAACTATCAGACCAATTTACCGCATGTTTCATGTCTTGTTCTAAAAATTGCATAATAAATGGATGAATTCTTATTGCCTTGTCAATTTCATGATCACTACCAACACTATATGCCCCAACACTAATTAAATCTCGGTTTTGTTGATAAACAGAATAATAATGGCGAATAGTACGAATCATTGAGAGTTGTTCGGCTGAAACAATTTCTGTCATAGCACGACTAATAGATGCTTCAACATCTATTGCAGGAAAATGACCACTCTCAGCTAATTGCCTAGATAAAACGATATGTCCGTCTAAAATTGCACGCGCTGCATCTGCAATTGGATCTTGATTATCATCACCTTCAGTAAGAACCGTATAAAATGCTGTTATTGAACCTCCACCGACATCACCATTGCCAGCACGTTCTACAAGTTGTGGTAAACGAGCAAAAACCGATGGTGGATAACCTTTTGTTGCAGGTGGTTCACCCACAGCAAGAGCAACCTCACGTTGAGCCTGAGCAAAACGGGTTAATGAATCCATTAATAATAATACTTGTTTACCCTGATCACGAAAATATTCAGCGACACTAGTAGCAAGATAGGCTCCGTGTAAGCGCATCACCGGTGTATAATCAGCAGGTACAGCAATAACAACAGAACGTTTTAAACCTTCTTTACCAAGAATATTGTCTACAAACTCTTTGACTTCACGACCACGTTCACCAATTAAACCAACAACAATAACATCTGCAGTTGTAAAATGCGTCATCATTCCCAATAAAATACTTTTACCAACACCACTACCAGCAAATAACCCCATGCGCTGACCACGTCCAACCGTTAATAAAGCATTGATAGACCGAACACCGACATCCAATGGATCTCGAATTGGCGCACGTAATAATGGATTAATATGTTTTCCCGTTAACGGTAATCGTTGTGTAGTTCGTGGATGCCCCAAACCATCGAGCGGTGTACCTTCACCATCTAATACTCGACCTAAAAGTTCATCACCAACAGCTGCTTCATAAACACTTCCAGTTGGAATAACACGTGCATTAGGTCCAATGCCACGAACATCACCAGTTGGCATCAAATATAATTTATCACCTGAGAATCCAACAACTTCAACTTCGATAGAATCTTTATCAGGACTTTTTACAATACAGCGTGCACCTAAAGCGGCATGAACGCCAACAGCTTCTAATGTTAATCCGACCATACGAACTAATTTACCTTCCACAATTAATTTAGTAGAGGATTCGATTCGAGTATTCATTTCGGTTAATTTATCACGCCAAACGTTGGCATGATTAATATTACTGCCTTTATCTTTATCAGATACACTATTTATCATACTAAATTAATCCGTAGCACTTGAATTGTCAGTATCTTTATTTCTTTCGTCACCCAGTAAATCAGATATAACTTGATTAAGACGTTGCTCAACACTCGCATCAATAAAAGAATCTTTCGATTTAACCTGACAACTACCATGCGTTAATACTGGATCATCAACAATTTTCCAAGGTCGTTCACCATCGTCATCGACTGATAATATTTCTCTAACCAAACGAGCATCTTCTGGATGCAAAAATATTTTAATATCTCGCGCTGAAGCCGGTAATATCGACATAGATTCTCGAACCACGGCCATTACTTGCCCTGGATCAATTTTTAATTCACGTCTAATAATTTGGCGAGATACAGTTATTGATAATTTAACAAGTTGATCGATGACTTCATCATCGATTAATTCTAAAGGTTTATTTAATGAATTAATTAAAGCCTTAAATTTTCTTACTTTTGCATTAACATCTGCTTGCCCGGCAATTAAGCCATCTTTGTGCCCTTCATTAAAGCCAGCTTCATAACCTTCTTTTCTCGCTTGTTCTTCTATGTCACCAATCTCAGCAACAGTTAGTTTTTTAACTGGGTCATCAAATGCAGTTCTAGGATTTTCTGTTTTTTGTATTGATATATCATTTAAGGTATAAGGCTTGGTTACAGCTTGATTTTTTTTGATAATATTATCAGACATATTCTTCACCGCCACCACCACCTAATGAAATTTCTCCAGACTCAGACATTCTACGTGCGATGGCTAAAATCTCTTTCTGAGCAAGTTCAACTTCACTTAATTTAACTGGACCTTTTGTTTCTAAATCATCAATTAGCATTTCGGCTGCACGCTTAGACATATTCTTAAGAATTTTATCTTTAACTCCGTCATCAGATCCTTTTAACGCTAGCACAAGATTTTCAGAAGATATTTCACGTAATAGCGACTGTATACCACGATCATCAACATCGACTAAATTTTCAAAGACAAACATTAATTCTTCAATACTTTCACTTAATTCACCATCAGTATCTCGAACCTTGTCCATAATGGAACTTTCTATCGAGCTATCCATAAAATTTAAAATATTAGCCGCCGTTTTCAAACCACCAACACCAGCAGATTTAACATTGTCGGTATTTCCCGAAAATTGTTTTTCTAAAATATCATCGAGTTCATGAATTGCATTAGGTTGTATACCATCAAGTGATGCTATACGCATTAAAATATCTGCTCGAGTATTTTCAGGTAACGCAGATAATACTTCAGCTGCTTGATCACTATCTAAATATGATAATACAATAGATATAATTTGAGGATGCTCTAAACGTATAACTTCTGCAACAGCACGCGGGTCCATCCATTTCAAAGCTTCTAATCCTTTTGAATGTCGCCCTAATAATATTCTATCAATAACATTATTGGCTTTATCTTCACCAAGCGCCCCTACGAGTACTTTTTTTAGATAATCTTCGCTCCCAATTCCTAATGAAGTTTGAGAGTCAAGTTCACCACAAAACTTATCCAAAGCACCAGAGACATCTTCTTTTCCAATATTTTTTAGGGTGGTCATAGCCTCCCCTAATTTTTGAACCTCTTTTGGACTCATGTGCTTTAAAACTTCGGCTGCATCTTCCTCACCCAAGGACATTAATAATATAGCAGAGCGCTCAACCCCAGAAAAACCTTTCGAATCTTCAGACATATTGGTAATTCGCTATTAAATTATTACTTTTTTTATTCATTAGCCACCCAATTCTTAACTACTTGGGCAACTAATTTCGGATCTTGAGCTACCATTGACTTTGCTACATTAAGATTATCCTCATGTTTATCGAGTAATTTTTGTTGTTGTTCGGCTTCCTCACTTAATGTTACTTGATCTTCATCCATCTCTTGTTCATCAGATATTTCATCTGGAATAACAACTTCTTGGTGAGTTGCTAGCTTACGCATTACAGGCCGTAATATGCCAAATACCAAATATAAAACGAAGATCACTCCCAATGCTTGTTTACCAATATCCAAAACCCAATCTTGTTTCCATATTGGAATTTCTGGAATAGCTTCAATTTTGTCAGGCTTCACAAATGAAGCATTAATCACATTGACACGGTCACCTCGCAAGGCATTAAACCCAATAGCATCTTTCACTAAGGTGGTAAAACTGGCTAATTCTGCCACTGTCCTCGGCACCGATGTTAAAACTTTCTTAATAGGGACCGGAGCAGCAGGCTCAGCACCTTCCTCTGGTTTAGTTTTTGGCTTTACAGGAGCCTGTTCAATTAATTCCATTTTATTATCAACAACGACAGCAACGGTTAAACGACGAATTTTAGCGACAGAATATCGGGTATGACTAATGGTTTTATTTAATTCATAATTTAATGTCGATTGTTTGCTATTACGACTTGGGCCTTTTGATTGCCTATCTGTTAAGGGTGTTTTTGCATTTCGGTTAGTTGTAGCCGGTGGCTGATTACTTAAAGCTCCCGGAATGCCAATCGGTAATGAATTCCCGTTAGACTGTTCTTCTACTTTCTGTTCACTACGAATTGATGGTTGATCAGAATCAAACTCCTCTCGGGTTTTTTCTATTTGATCAAAATCAATATTAGCTACAACCTGTGCTTTCATTTTACCTAACCCAATTATTGGAAGTAATATACTTTCAATACGACTAGTATAATCTTTTTCAATTTTTCGAGTATATTTTAATTGAGTATTACTCAATTCAACTCCAGATTCTTTTTTACTGGATGATAATAAACGACCTTTATTATCGATCACAGCCACATCAGCAACTTGTAAATTTGGAATACTCATAGCTACCAAACTAACAATTGAACTTACTTGTTCATCGGTTAATTGTCTGCCTGAATATAAATCCAAAAATACCGAAGCACTAGATTTTCGTTTACTTCGTATAAATGGTGTTTGTTTTGGTATAGCCAAATGAACTCTTGCTGACTTTATTGATGCCATTGAAGATATAGTTCGACTGAGCTCTCCTTGTATTGCTCGCTGATAACGCACAGTTTCCATGAATTGGCTGGTACTTATTCCCTGTTCCTCCTCGAGTAATTCATAACCAACATCAGAATTACCAGATATACCTTCTGCGGCCATTTTTAATTTTGCTTGTTGCAATTCAGAGGCTTTAACAAGAACATTGCCTGTAACTTGATCAATTTTATATTCCAATGCTGCCGTTTGTAATATAGATATTATCTTTGAATTATCACGTGCAGCCAAATTACTCGCCACGGGAACAAACCCACCATCTTGCGACCACAATACCGCATAGATGCCAATTGCAATACTTGCAGCTAAACCTATTAACAATCCGGCTTGCCGAATGATAGGTAATGCAGACATAGCAACAAAGGGTCTATTTACATTTTCTGCTTTCACTAAATCCATAAATTAATTAACCTCAAAAAAATACATCACACTTGCATATTCATGATATCTTGATATGCATTTACTAATTTATTCCTTACCTCTAACATGGCTTGAAATGAAACATTAGCTTTTTGCATCGAAATCATAACGTCAGACAATTCAACATTTTTATCTCCGCGCTCAAAAGACATCGCAAGTGATTTGGCCGTTGATTGTTGAGAATTAACCGCATTTATTGACTGTTTTAATAAATCTGAAAAACCAACCTCTTCTGTATTGGTATTAGCTGCAGTTTTAGTGACAGGCAAGCCTTCGGATTGTGCTGATAACATTCGCATTTGCGCTAGCAACATATTGGGTGTAATTGTGTTCACTGATAACCTCGATTATATAAATATTATTGATCAACTCATATTCCTAAACATCACCTGGAATACGAATCCCCATTTCTCTAATTTTTGCTAATTTATAGCGTAATGTTCGTTGGCTAATTGCAAGTCGTTCGGCTGTTTTTTTTCGACTACCTTTTAATTCAGTTAACGTTTCCAAAATAATATTAAACTCTCTATTTTTTAAATCATCGCCTAATGATGTTAATTCAATTTTTTCACTGCTATCTTGGCCGTCATATTTATTAACTTCAGTTTTTTCTTTATAGTCTTCCATAGATGAAATATTTGAGGAAGTTGACGATTCAAGTTCGATTAAAACATCATCACCGGTAATTCTATTTCCTGAACACATTAACAACGCACGCTGAATAACATTTTCTAATTCACGAATATTTCCTGGCCATTGATGGTTTAGTATTTTATACTTTGCTTCTTCACTCAAAACAGGGGTATTAATATTTAATGCAGTTGAATGTTTTTGAATTAATTTACTACAAATTGGTAATATATCGTCTTCCCGATTAACCAAACTTGGGATTTTTAATGGAAATACATTTAACCGATAAAAAAGATCTTCTCTAAAGCGTCCAGCATTAACTTCTTCTTTCATATTTCGATTTGAGGTTGATAGAATTCTAACATCCAAACTGATAGTTTTGGTTCCACCAAGACGTTCAACTTCATGCTCCTGTAAAACTCGAAGTAACTTTGCTTGCAAGGCAAGATCCATTTCTGAAATTTCATCTAATAAAAATGTACCACCCTGTGCTTGCTCAAATTTTCCAGGACAAGCTTTATATGCTCCAGTAAATGCTCCCTTCTCATACCCAAACAATGTTGCCTCTAACATATTTTCTGGTATGGCTGCACAATTAATCGCAATAAAAGCTGCATCACATCGTTCAGATTGGCTATGAATAAAACGCGCCAAGACTTCTTTTCCTGTTCCGCTTTCACCAGTAATTAAAATTGGCACATTTCCTTTTGCAACTTTTTTTGCTGTTAGTGCTAATTTTTTCATACATATTGATTCAACTATCATGTCATCATCAGCATGTTTTGTTGCATCAAGGTATTGACTAACCATATTCACCAACACTTCAGCTTCAAATGGTTTAACTAAATAATCAACAGCACCCATTTGCATCGCTTCAACAGCTTTTTGAATGGTGCCATATGCTGTCATTAGCATAACGGGTAATTGTGGATATTCTTTTTGAATTTCATTTAATAGAGTATGTCCATCCATTCGTTTCATATGAACATCACTCACTATTAAATCAACAACTTTTTTTTGTAATAATGTTAATGCATCTTCACCATCTTCTGCGCTAGTTACGTTATAGCCTGCCAATTTTAATGTATCACATAGTGCTTCACTCAAATCGTTATCATCTTCAACTACCATGATAGTATTATTTACCATACCCACCTCGATTAAACTGCTATTAAATTAATAACCGACTGATATATATCTATTTTCAGTTGATCGATACTCTTTACTAAGATTGCCTTTCTCTAATGGTCTAAAACGTTCACCCTTAATAGGCAATTCCATAGTAAAAACACATCCCTTACCCGGTTGCGAATCCACACGAATAATTCCACCATGAGCATTAGCTATTGCTGTTACCACGGCTAAACCTAATCCGGTTCCGTCAGTTTTTGTAGTAAAAAAAGGTTTAAATATTTGATGTTGAACTTTATGACTCATGCCAGGGCCACTATCTTTAATTGCAATTAATAGCTTCCCTGATTTTTTCATCGTTTCAATACTGATTTTTCCATTATTACCCATCGCTTGAATCGCATTAGTAATTAAATTATTTATGGCACTAACTAACATTTTTCTATTACCAAACAAATAACTATCTGTTATTTTATTATTTATTATAAATTGAGTATTCGTTGAACTTAATTGTGGACTTGCAAACAGTTGAATATCATCACACAACGATGAAATAGAAAAATCTTCTTCTGTTACTGTGCCATTTTTAGAATATAACAACATGTCATTAACTAGTAGATCTAACTGTCCCAATTTTGAAACAATTTTTTCGCTTATCGTTTTTCGTTCATCATGAGTTATTTTTTCTCGTTTTAATGATGACGCATGTAATAATGCAGAAGCTAAAGGTGTTCTAACTTGGTGTGCTAATGAGGCAGCCATTTCACCCATAGCTGCCAAACGCTGATGCTGATTTAACCTATCTTGCAAAGAACGCATTTCAGTTACTTCAGTTAGTAATAAAATTTGTCCTGGTTCAGACTCTAGTGGACAAGTTGAAATTTTCACACGACGCCCATCAACTAAGGATACTTCATGCCCATCATCATAACGCGGAGAAAAAGCACGCTGAATAACGTCACACCAAGGTTTATGTTTTAATGGTTCACCTAACAAATCGATTGCTGCGCGATTATAATCCTGTATATGACCATGACCATCTAAAACAACGACACCACCAGGCAATACACTTAATAAAGACTCAAGCCGATGCGCTATTCTCTCTTTGTCTTTTAACTCTTTAATATAATCTGATTGGGTATCATGTAATTCATTATTTAAATCAGCAACACGTTTTTCTAACTCACGATACGACTCAGTAAGTTGAACAGATAAACTATTGAATGTACTAAAGGCTTGTTCTAAATCTTTATGTCCATTTGGATTTTGTTGCGCAGGTTCCTGCATGTGATGGTTCTCCATAATTTAAACAAATTTAATAACATTATTGAATCTGTATAAACTTAGAGAGCAAATATTGTGCCCAAAATAAGAGTCTTATTAAATCAATAGCTTAACTATGATTGTTTAAATTTACAAAATTAGTGTCAAATACTCGTCGCTTGTTCCGAGCGCTGCAAGCCATATTTACGCATTTTCTCAACCAAAGTGGTACGACGCATGTGCAGTAATTTCGCAGCATGAGCGACAATACCATCGGACTCATCTAAGGCTTGTTTGATAAGATTAAATTCTAATTCGGCAAGATGTTCTTTTAAATCAATACCCGCTGCTGATAAGTGTGGAATATGACTGCTTGTCATTGGCATCTTAGTGGCCTCAATAGTTTCAATATCAATTGCAGGCGTTTCCAGCTGGTCATTTGGTCCTCGAAACTTTTCAGGTAGGTCTCGAATATTGACAACGCCATATGGATACATAATAACTAAACGTTCCATTAAATTTGAAAGCTCACGGACATTACCCGGCCAATGATGCTGACACAGTGCACCAATAGTAGCTGGAGTTAAGCGAGTGGAACCACGTTGCTCGTGTTCTAATCGCGTTATTAATTCATTTATTAATAATGGTATATCTTCAACACGATTATTTAAAGGAGGCATTTCTATTGGAAAAACATTTAATCGATAATATAAATCTTCTCTAAACCGCCCTTCTTTAATTTCTATTTCTAAATCCCGATGAGTGGCTGCAATAATTCGTATATCGGACTGAATACTTTTGTTACTGCCAACTCGTTCAAAAGTACGTTCTTGTATAACTCGCAATAGTTTAACTTGCATAGCCAATGGCATATCACCAATTTCGTCTAAAAATAATGTCCCCCCTGAGGCCATTTCAAAACGACCTTGTCTGGCACTAATTGCCCCGGTAAAAGCACCTTTTTCATGACCGAATAATTCACTTTCTAATAAATCACCCGGTATTGCACCGCAATTAACGGGTACAAATGGACCATCTGTTCGCGAAGAATAATAATGTAAATTACGAGCGACCACTTCTTTGCCTGTGCCTGATTCTCCTAAAATCAAAACATTAGCATCCGAATCTGCAACTTGCTCAATCGCTTTACGCACAATTTGAATAGAACGACTATTACCAACCAAACTACGAAATAATTCGGGTTTACGATCCAAGCCTGTTTTATTTTGTGCTCGATTAAAAACTTCTGCTAAATGTAGCGCATGAACAACTTGTTTGTATTTATAAGGTACATCAATTGTGCCTACAATTTTTGGCACGACTTCTTTTTGAATTGCTTTCTCACTATCACGTTCATGCAGCAATAACACAGCTATATTACCAAAATGTAAGCGAATCTTATCAAGCTCAGCCACCGTTTGTTTGACATCTGCTTTGCCATTTAATATCACTATTTCAATATCATTTTTATGATTATTTTTTGTCTGGCCGTAAGAGTCTAAACTATCAAATTCAATGACAGTGCAATAATCTATAAACCGGAGTAATTCTGCAACTTGTGTGCGGGAATGTTCATTTTGATCTAATACCAATATTGCTGCTGACATTCTATTAGCCTTTTATTAATTATTGTAATAATAACTACTTACAAGACTATATTAGCTGTTTAAATGTACTTGTCAAAATACTGTCAGATCTACTGTAAATTAACCGAAATTCATCAGTTAAGTTGTTGTATTTGGCACAACTTAGCTCAAATCCGATTTCGCTCGTGCAATATCAATTCGATGTAAACGAAAAACGTATTTTTCTAAATAATTTTGTGACAATTTACCAATATTTTCAAAATTGACTGTAACACTATTATGATTATCTATGTTTGAAACAATACCGGATAATAATAGTGGCTCAGGGCAATAGCGGTTAAAAAATACTTCCATCTCAATCAATTGATTGATTTGAAACGTCTCTGTCATTTTAATTTTAATAGACTGGGAAGATAAATTAACTTCAAAATTGGGTATTTTACTATATTTTTTATTAAATTCACTTCGACTAAACATCAACAATAATAAATCGAGTTTCGATTCGATGCGATTAATATCGTTTTGTTTTATTTGAGTATTATTATTCGATAATGAATACGAACTTGGTTGATTATCAAATACTTCAAGCAGTTGAATTGCAGGAGCATTAATAAAATCAAATTGTTCACCTTGTTTTAACACATCACATACATGCCATTGAATCGATAAACGTGTGACAACTGAAATTTTTTGTTCATTCATACTAAGTAGTGTAGTTTACACTACAATAAATTATAGAGAGCTTAGCTTACTTATTAGGTTCTAATGATGAAAGTTGTTGATATGCACCAACTGCAGTAACATTACTTCGGAATGTAGATAATTGTTGTAGCGTTTCAAGTCTGGCTTGCTGGCTCAATTGAATACTTTCATTATCGATATCCAATATTTGTTGTAAAAAATGACTAATTTTAGGTAACATATCTTTAACAGAATCGTGTTCAAAAATTTCAGTTAAAAGTTGTTGCCTTAATTTTTCCGTTTTTTCGAATAACAACCACTTAGACTGGTGTGCCATATCTAGCATATTCTCAGATAGCGTCACTGCTTGCCGAACTTTACTATAGACTTCAAATGATTCCATATATAATCAAGTATTCGTAGTTTTATCCGCTTCAGGTAACTCATCCCAAGCGCTTTTAATTGACTTTAGAAGTGAAGTTACTTCATCAAGTAAATCTGTATCATTTTCTAAATTTGCAGTTACTAATCGGTGGTTAATGTAATCATAAAGATCATCAAGGTTTTGAGCTACTTCACCGCCCATATTCATATCTAAACTAGCGCGCAAGCCATCAACAATTGAAATAGCCCAACTGATGTGAGAACCTTTTTTTGCCGTCTCGCCTCGTTCCATATGCCCTTTGGCAATGGCTATTTTTTCAATAACACCTTCCATTAGCATTTGAATTAATCTATGTGGGCTTGCTTCTTCAACGCCAGCAGCTACACCAACTTTATTATACTGTTGTACTGCATTGTGAAATTTAGCCATATTCATGCTGATACCTCAATTGTACTTTAGTTACGAACAAAATATTTTTATTTGTCTAACGTCTATTAGAATTTCTGACGCCAGACAAACCACCTAATTGATTTGTTAAGAATTCACTGGTCTTTTGCATTTTACTCAATGAAGAATCCAATGCGGTAAACTGTTTCATTAAACGTTCTTCTAGCTTTGCTAAACGGCGAGCCAAAACTTCTCGTTGTTTCGTAATATCTTCTAAACGTTGCCCACTGCCTTTATCACGAGTATCTAACACTCCATCAGATTGCGTTAATTTATTTACTAATAAATCTATTTGCTCCGCGACACCACGTGAAAAAATTACATTTTTTCGCTTACCAATATTTCCGGATAATACTTTAACTGCCAAACCTTCGACTTCACGTGTTCCTGTTAAAACTTGACCTGTTCCAATGGCTTCCTGTTTCGCTATTGTGCCGGCAACATCAACACCATCAATACCTTTTGCCACAATCAAGCCGAGTTCTTTGCCATTTAAATCAGCTCGAACCAATTCAACACGCGAACCACTGCCAAATTTATTCGATGTTATCTGTAACACACCTGCATTGTTCAACACTTCAACTGAAACACCTGCGTCACTAATATTTGAATCCGCATTAATACGAGTTTGCAATTCTACTGCCAATTCATCAATATTATTATATGTTTTTTTAGTTAGCTCAACATCATTTGTTTCAATGCCATCAACTTTAAAGGCATAATTATCATTATCTTCGTTAATCAATATGCTCGGTGTCGTTTTCAGTTGTGTTGTTAATACCGCTTTTGTCGCTAATTGCGTTATATTAATTTCATGTGTACCCGCAGCTGTTTGGTTAGTGGCAGTTATAAAGTCAATTAACGGATCTTGTGTTGCTCCTGTTTTAGCGAATAGGCGAACAACTTCCGGTAAGTTAGAAGCAATTGCCGCATTAAGTTTTTCAGAATCAAGTTTTAACTTACCATTACGCTCAGTATCAATACCGATT
>VAPM010122232.1_pt1 | contig 17494 bp, 7 predicted proteins | sample 3395091 | NCBI WGS metagenome assembly VAPM01 (sample SAMN08290445, study PRJNA428436) | hydrothermal vent metagenome | isolation source: Deep-sea hydrothermal vent chimney 3 | place: Pacific Ocean: Juan De Fuca Ridge | reverse complement strand
TTCTCTTCTACAGATAAATACATAGTAAAATTGTTTCTTTAATTTGGGGTGCAAAAATAGCAACATTCTTTGAACTGACCAATATTTTTTTATTTTTATTTCTTGCTGTTAAAATGGGGGTTAAATCCTTACGCTCGCGGAAGATTTGGTGAAGGAAAAAATGAAGTTGCGACAGCGAGACGAGGTGAGGGGGAAGTGCCTGACAGCTCGACCACCGCATGATCATTGTTTGACATCGCAGCAAAGCTACTCCCCCGCCAGCTTCTTAAAATAATCGTACAAGACAAACTGTGATCGCATCGGTTTTTCGCCCTTTTCCGGAAGTTTGTACTGGTTGATAGGTTCGCTGTTGATGACCCTTGCTTTTACATTGTCGTTGAGCTGTGCCTTCAACATAAACATTATTTCTTCCTGTATCTTAGGATCATAGATGGGGCAGGCCACTTCAAAACGATGGTCGAAGTTTCGGATCATCCAGTCTGCTGACGAAATATAATAAAGCGGGTTACCACCGTTGGCAAAAACCATAATGCGCGAATGTTCCAGAAACTTATCCACAACACCCATTATTTCAATGTTCTCACTAAAACCGGGAATACCGGGAACCAGCACACAAATACCACGACACATAATTTGAATTTTCACGCCGGCATTGGAAGCCTGGCTTAGTTTTCGTGTCAACTTGCTGTCCACCAAGCTGTTCATTTTGATAATTATCCATGCATCCCGTCCGGCTTTTGCATTTCTAATTTCGCTGTTCATCAGCCTGATGATATTTTGACGCATGTAATAAGGTGCTACCAGGAAATGTTTAAACCGCGGGGGTGTGTAAGGCGATTCCAGCAAATGGAACAGCATATTGACTTCTTTACCAATCTCTTTGTTGGCAGTAAAAAGTCCGTCGTCGGCATAAACCCTGGCCGTAGATTCGTTAAAATTGCCTGTGCTGATGTGGGAATAATAGATATTTTCGCCTTCCTCTTTGCGGCGGATAAGCATCAGCTTGGCGTGGACTTTGTAACCCGGCAGGTTTTTAATGATTTTCACACCTTCCTCTTTCAGCCTGCCTGCCCAGTAGATGTTTGCTTTTTCGTCGAAACGAGCCTGAATTTCCAGAAACACGGTAACTTTTTTCCCATTACGGGCCGCATTTATCAGCGCGTTGATGACATTGGAGTCGCGGGCAGCACGGTAAAAAGTCATTTTTATGGCCCTCACCTTTGGGTCGATGGAGGCTTCGCGAAGCAAGTCCACGAGATACTGAAACGACTGGTAAGGATAATGCAGCATAATATCCTGCTGCCGGATGATTTTTAAGATGTTCGTATTTTCTTTCAGTAGCGGATGGGGAACAGGCTTCATATTAGGATAAATCAGGCTGCTGTTACCCAAATTGGGAAATCCGATAAAGTCGCGAAAGTTGTGGTAGCGACCTCCACCACGGAGACTGTCGTCTTCCGAAATTTTTAATCTTTTCAAAAGCCGCTTTAAAAGAAGTGGTGGAATTTTATCATCGTAAACAAAACGAACGGGCAAACCTCTCTTACGCTGTTCCAGGCTCTCGCTCATAAGCTCGTAGAAACTTTTTGAGAAATCGTTGTCAATGTCGAGTTCGGCATCACGTGTGAATTTTATGGTGTAGGCTGCAAAGGTGTCAAAATCAAAAGGTTTAAACACTTCTTCCAACCCAAACCGGATAACATCCTCCAGCATCATAATGTATTTTTTCCCCTCTTTGTTTGGCAACAGTAAAAACCGCGAGAACCAATGGGTAGGAACCATGATAAGGGCATAATCATCTTCTTGTCTGCCCTTTGAGTCATGTATAACTACAGCCAGATAGATGAATTTATCGCGAAGAAGGCCAGGGCTTTTCAGGTTTTTCAACATAATGGGAAACAGAAAAGGACGCAGATGTTCCGTAAAAAACTGACGTACAAAGCGGCCCTGTTCCTCATCAAGTTCTGTTTCATCAACAAAATAGATTTTGTTTTCCCGCAATTTATTTTTGATTTCCGAAAAGGTCTCGTTGTACTTTTTCTCTTGAACAGCCACAAGTGCCAGCGCTTCTTTTAAAATTCTTTTGGGTGCGAATCCGAGATTCTGGTCGCGGGTCTTTTCCATCTCTATCAGTCGCCTCAGTGTGGCAATGCGTACCCTGAAAAATTCATCGCGGTTGTTGGAGAAAATTCCGAGAAAACGCAGCCGTTCAATCAGTGGGTTGTTTGCATCCATGGCTTCCTGTAAAACCCTTCCGTTGAAATGCAGCCAGGATATTTCGCGATTGATGGTTCTCTTCGTTTTTGCCATGATGTAGTTGTTGTGTAAAGTACGGCTACAAAGTTAGTTTAATTCATAAAATATCTAAATGTATGTTTGAAAAAGCTGGGAACAGCCTATATCTCCACCACTTCCACGCCCTCTTCGTGAATGTAAATCAGCTTCTTTTCGATGTCTCTATATCCCAGCCGGGCATAGACGGCTGCGTATCCATCCACCTGTTTCCGGTATTTTTTTTCAGCTTTTTCTTCTCTTATGCCGGTTTTGTAATCCAGAATGGTCAGAGTGTTGCCGGAAATTACAACCCGGTCGGGACGCAGAAACTGCTCTGCTTCTGTATCATAAAGCTCTGTTTCGGTTTTGATGATTGTACCTTTTGAATAATAGCGCCTTAATCCGGGATGGGAAAGTACTTTTTCCAATAGTAGTTTGATATGACGTGTCTCCGAAGCGTCCAGCAACCCTGCATAACGGTAAGCATCTATCTGTTGCTCTGCTTCTTCTGCATATTTTATTTTTGATAGAATGGCGTGTAGCAGCTTGCCGAATGTGCGTTGTGCACTTTGTCCTAAAGCTTCCCAATAGACCTCTTCCACCGGTGCAATATCCAGGTATTCGTACCAGGGAATAGAAAAATCGCGGAACAAAGCAACGATTTCCTCCTCTTTAGCCGGCTTATCATTTTCGGCTATTTTAGGGAAATCCCCCCATTCATAATGTAATTTTTCGTCGTCCCACAGACCTTTCTCAGTCAGAAAATCAACAAGATATTTGGAGAAATAATCCTTGCTTCTGTTTTGCAACAGGCTTCCCACCAGATAAAGTGCGTCCACAGTACGTGTAAATGCTACATAAATTTTGTTCAGGAAATCCAGGTCTGTTTTTGCCCTTTCATGTTCCCATACTTCTCCTCGTCCGGCTGCTGCCAAATCCTTCTCGCTGATATTGAGTAGGATAGATGAGATATTCCCCAGCTCTGGCAGCTGAAGATTTTCCCAATATTGGTCATGGGTAAGTCGGTTTTGCATAGCATGTAGGTCAGATATTACCACTCCGAATTTCAGCCCTTTGGCTTTGTGAGCTGTCATCACCTGCACGGCATCCATTCCTTCCGGTAAGATGATACTCTCTTTACCCTTTTTTTCTTCCCAAAGCTGAACAAATGCCGGTAACGAGCCGTTATAAGTCAGCTCTTTTTCAAAAATAAAATCCAGAAAGAATTGTAGGAAAAGATCCGGTGTACTCGTATTTGTCAGATTTCTAATCACTTCGGCGGCTATCTCGTAAACGCTGTGCGTCCGTAGAATCTCAGGAGCAGATATCGTCAATCCGAATTTGTTTAAGACAAAACTCAGCGGATCGGTTTGCGCAATGGCTTCACGGTAAAGGGCGTGAAATGTTTCGTTGATTTCCTGAACCCAAAGCAGGTTGGTGATAAATTCAGCCAGAAAAAGCCTGTTGTCATTTTCGGTAATTAGTTTCATAAAAGCTACGGTGAGCCGTACTTTTGCGGAATGTGTCAGCAGCATCGACTCGGAAGAAATCACCGGAATATTATGTTGCAATAAATGCGCCGCAATTTCTGCTGCCGATTTGTTGTCCAGCGTCAGGATGCAGATCTCTTTCAGCGGATAACCCTTTCCGGATACTTCTTCTACAATCTCCCGAATTTTTTCCAGTCTCTTTTCTTTGAAATCCGATGCGTTTTCGGAAGGAATAAAATCCATAGCTACATAGCCGCCCTGTTTTTTCTCTGTCGGAGGAACCTGAACCTGTTGTTCAACACCATCGTAAACCTTTCCGAAGCCGCCGGAGAGATTTTTTCCGGCAAAGCTGAAAAAGTCATTGTTAAAGCGGACAATCTCTTCCCGAGACCGGTAATTGATCTTCAGGTCTTTTTGTATGTAGTTGCGTACCAGAATTTGTTCGCGCTGAATATTTTCCGGACTATTTTCCAATCCGTAGAGGTTGGGCAGGTGTGTGAAAAGCTCCACTTCTCCACTGCGAAAGCGATAGATAGCCTGCTTGGCATCGCCAACCACCATGTTGAAATGTCCGCTGGCCAGCGACTCTTCCACCAGTGGCAGCAGGTTGTCCCATTGCAACACGGAGGTGTCCTGAAACTCGTCGATGAGGAAATAACGGTATCGTCTGCCAAGTCGTTCATAAATAAAGGGGATGGGCTGTCCAGCAATCTCCCGGTGGATACGTTTATTGAATTCGGAGATATGCACTTTGCGTGTTCTCTCCGTAAAACTTTCAAAGAGTTGCCTGATCTCACCAATGAGTGCCATCTCGTATATGTTGTTGTACACCAGTCGCCGAATGGCATAAAACGAAATTTTCTCACGGATGGCTTCCAGACTCTTTTTCAGCTGCGGTGCAAGGCCATCAATACGTATTTTAATGTCACTGTTCTTTGAGGTGGAATACCAGACATCCTCCTCTATGGCCTTGATGACGTAGCTGTTGGGTAGCAGGTCTTTAAGCGCTGACGGCCATTCGGACAACCTTTTGAAATAGCCTCCGACACCACTTTTCCCATGATAGAAATCATTGACAGCAAGTCCTGCATCTGCAATAATCTCCAGACTTTTCCGTGCTTGCTTTTGAATGGCTGTTTTGGTCGAATAAACGGAATCCCGTAGCTTTTGTATGTTTTGAAGGAACTCTGTGGGAGGAATATTTTCCAGTCCGTTGGTGTCTTCCTGCCCCATTTCCCGGAGCTGTTTTTCAATAAATTCTGACAGGTTTTTGGTTAAGTCGTAGCTTTTCTCTTCTTCTACCTGCGACATGACAAACCGGATAAGAATTTCTGTAAAAGCATTGTCGTGTCCCAGCTTATCATAAATATCTTCTACGATAAACGGAATCAGGTCGTCGGTGTCGATAATGACTTCAAAACCTTGCGGCAGCTTCAGGTCGGAGGCAAAAGTGCGTACAATTCGATGCACAAACGAGTCGATGGTGCTGACGGCAAATTCATCGTAATTGTGGATAATGAGCGAAAGCAACTGGCTGGCGCGAAGTGTAATCTGCCCGGTAGAAAGACCGGTTTCTTCCATTATCTCCGGATAATTACTTTTGTCCAGATGGCCGGAGGAGATGTCTTGAAGGCTTTCTATGATTTTGGATTTCATCTCATTGGCAGCCTTGTTAGTAAAGGTTATGGCAAGAATATGTCTGAAACTTCCGGGATTTTTCAGTGTAAGTTTCAGGAATTCTTTTACCAGCGTTGTGGTTTTTCCCGATCCGGCAGAAGACTTATAGACGACAAAGTGCTGGTTCATAATTTCCGGTTTTTGGCAATCCCTTTTTTCTCATTTTTCTTATTCTTGCTTTTTTTTCCGCTTCTGTGAAACAGCTCCGAAAGTCGTGAGAACTCTTTCCGGTAAACGATACCAACTCCCTGAGTATAAGGTGAGACTTTATCGTAGTTGCTGTAATTATACCACGAGTTATCGTTCGAATGGTTATAGGCTTTCAGCAGCCAGCGACCGTCTTTGGTTATTTTGTACCGGATATCCACATCGCCCACAAGGTTGTTGGCCGATTTATTTTGCTTATCGTAGGTCATACCAAAGTTTCCGTTAATCATCAGCCGATCATCGAACAGCTGGGTCGAAAGGGCCACGTCAAATTCCTGTTTGGTAAGGGCATCACCAGGTTTATAATTTACCCCGATGTCAAAATCCTTACTTATTTTCGACAACATACTGCTGAGCTGGTTGGAGAGAATAGTGTAATAAGAGGTATTCCAGGAAATGTTTGAGGTGTTGCTGAAGCTAAAGGAACCCAGCACCAGCAGCGAAATCATCTGCTGGTTCATAACCGCTGTGTTTGTGGTGTCAAGCTGTGCGTAAACCATCCGCTGCATATCAGGATCCAAGTCTGGAAAGTGAATCTGAAATCTGATGTCCGGGTTGAAAAGGTCGTGCGACAAGACTATGTAACAATTAACCTGGGTTCGGCTTTTGTAGCTCGCGGTGGAATCAACGACAATCCCCAGGCTGCTCAGATTGGCTTTAAGCTTGTAAAGGCCTTTAATGTTAACTGTTGCCTGGTAAGGGTTTCCTGCCCATGAGATGCGTCCTCCTTTTACCAGCTCAAAATGTTTTTTGACAAAACTACCCAGCGAAAAATTAAACTCTCCTCTGTCAACGATATAATCTCCCGATAGCGATATGTTGCCATCCGAGTTTACCTTTAAATTCAGGATACCACTTCCTTTCGACTGGATATCACCCATGTTGGAAGGAAGGTATATCTTCAACTCGGCGCTGGGTCTTATGTCCATATTTAAAGTGATAGCATATGCACTCTTCCTCTCCGGATGTAGCTTCAGAACGGTTTCTTCCGGTTTCAACATACTGCTGTCCACAGGAGGCGGTTTAAAAATGATATAATCTTTATCGGCAATTTCAGTAGAATAATCCAGCGGTAGGACTACAGAGGTGCCGGCATCAGATTTTGCATCTATTATCATTTTTATATCATTAACGGGTCCTGTAATCCTCACCTTCCCCGATGCAATGGCCGTACCGTAATAAACACTGTTCATGTTTCGGGTCGTATTGAAAAACAGGAGCTTCTTTGTAGTGATAGTGAGGTTCATGCGCATGTCTCTAAAATAGTGATGAAGAATATCTCCTTCCAGGACAGCACTATTTCCCAGCGTATCATACAAAATCATTTTTCCGAAATCAATTTTATCCTTGTCAAAAAGTATTCTCTGATGAAAAGAGTACTTGGTATTTAGATAGTTTACTACGAGGCTGGCACGTTTTATGTCCACATATCCCAAAATCCGGGGGTTTTCGGTACTTCCCGTTAATCTAATTTCTCCTTTTGCAATACCTTGTAGATCAGAGATATAGTCATTGAAAAATGGATTGATGGCTTTTAGTTTCAATCGGCTAAACTGAAAGTCAAGGTCAAGGTTGGCAGAATCGCGATAAGGATAGTAAAACCCTGTCAAATCAACGGTTTTGACACGACCCGCGTTTCCCTGCTTTACGACCTGTGTTTTTATAAAGGCCGAATTATTCACATTGTCCCAGGTACTCAGAATCCTCGCATTGCCCAAAAGTGCATGGTTCAGGGCAAGGCTGTCGATGGTGAGGTCGGCCACACGTGCATTCCGGCCGTTTACATGTGTGATTTTGACAACGCCGTTGAGGGTACCATCAATATCGAAACCGAGGAAATGCCATAACAAATCCAGGTTGGAGAGGTTCCACGAACGAAAAGATGCGCTAAGTGAATCGCCATTGTTTTTAGGGAACTCTCCCGTCAGAGCAAACTGCGATAGCCCTCCCCGGATGTTGAGATGGTGGAAATGCCAGGCGTCATTGGAATGGACAATTTTATTCTTCGGGTCAACGTGCCAAAGTGTATCGTTTATATAGACTTTCGATCGGCTGATATTAAATTGCTGCAAGGTTCTGTTGTCAATAAAAAGTCCCTCCAGCAACCCTTTGTTTAACCATACACTGTCCGTGTTGTGCCAGTAAAATCCATAAGTCAGGCTGTCATTGCGTACTCCGAGTTTCAGGCGCAGACTATCCAGCCCGAAAACAGTTTTGTCGGTTGCCGTGCTGTCTTTCAGGATAAGATGCTTAATACTGTAATTCATCTGTAGCTGATTGTCTTTTGTTCTGATATTAAGCCTGCTGTCCTGTGCTACTGCTTTGTTGAAAATAATCTTTTTGGCATTGCCCTCAGCTGTTAGTGTGTGATTCCTCAGATTGAAAAGGGCGGTGAATGAAGTGTTGGGACTGATGCTTAGCCCATAAACAATATGTTCACCAATAAATTCGGGTTTCTTCAGCAGTAGATTGATTTTAACCCTGTCCGTAAGAGTAGATCCGGTTTTGTTTTTTTTTGGTAAAACAGGAAAATAATTATTGAAAAACTCTCCCAATTCCGTGTCTAAGGTAGCCAGCCGGTATTGCCCCTTCATTTGAAAGTCCAACAAGTCAGAACGGAAGTCAATACTTTGTTGTCCGGAATTTTCTCTGCGTTTTACGATATTGATGAGTGCAACGGGATAGCGGTCTTTTCCAAAGCCGACTATAGCATTTTTCATACGGATATGGCCGGTAAGAGAGTCGATATCCAGCCCGGTAAAATCTATTGTTGCCACTCCGTTGAGGTGAAAATCTTTTTGTTCCCACAACTTGAGTGGTCTGAAATCTGAGCGGCTCAAATTCAGCTTGAAATGAAAATGGGGTTCCTTTTTGAAAACAGTATAACCCGCAGCAAATAATCTCAGGTGCGGGTCGTTAAATTTTATCCTGCTGAACAGCGTGTCAGTCAGGTAGGTTCCCTGGTAATTAATGTTTTGAAAATCATATCCGTTTACCTGAATGTGCCGGATGCCAACGGCCAGCTTTGTGTGCTGTTTTCCCAACGTATCAAGGACAGTGATATGCGCTGTGAAATCTGCATTTCCCAACAAGCTGTCATTACTTATAAAATGGTTGAGTGGGAAATTGGAGGCTTCAAAATTTGCTGTCAACTGCAGGATTCTGCCCGTGTCGGCTTTTAATTTAACATCTAGGTTCATTTTCCCGCTGTCGGCTGTAACTATGCCGGCACGAGTAAAGAAATTGTAATACGAACCGTTAAACTCTCCACTGAGTTGGAATTTTTCGCTGGCGGCAATTAATTTGGGAATCGGGATATTTGGGTTGTCCTGTGGAATGACAAAATTTTTCAGGTCGGATACTGACGTTTCAAAATTCTTTATTTTGGCTACTATTCGGGTGGAATAAAAATCGGGAAGTCCCGTCATGCTTATGTTCCCCACAAAATGAGTCGCTTTTCCATAGGTCAGATCCAGATTTTTTCCCACAAGGCGACTCACGGGGCCATCCACCTCTCCTCCCAGAATCCCGGCTCTGTCTTTCATCTTAAACATGACATTGGCAAAATAACCGATATCGCTTAAGTCCAAATCGGTAGGCCTGAAAACGCCATGCATCCTTACCGAATCAACAAAGTCGGAATAGGCACCCCAGCCTGTTGCATACATATAATAATCAAGATTTAGCCGGGAGTGGTTGGTTATCAGGAGCGTATTTTTAAAAGAAAACAACCTGCTGCTGATCACTACATCACTTTTCATCTTCCGCAGAAAAAGCCCTGATTTCTCATGCGCGGTGAGATTATCCAAATGAAAACCAATCGAATCGTTTACCATAAAAAAATTATTGGCAGAAATAGAGGCGCGACTTACGTCAATGTCGCTATAATTCACGGTGTTTTGTGGGGCATTGGGGCTTGTGTCATTTTCATTTTTGAGCTGAAAGTGCACATGTGCCATCTGCAACTCTTTAATGTTAAGTTTAAAAACACCTGAAGAAGAGCTGCCGCCGGAAGAGAGCTTTCGGATGAAGTTGATAAAGGCATAATTATTGTCCCCTTTATGCTCAATCAGGCGGAAGTCAACCGAATCTATTTGAACGGTATGGATAAAAAATTTGCCGTACAAAAGTTTGAAGAAGGCAGGCCTGGCTTTCATATTACTGACGCGCATCATAGGGAACCCCAACGAGTCACGCAAATCAAGATTTTTTATCTCAATTCCCTTAAAGAAGTCGATGTCCAGTAAGCCGATAGCCAGACTGTCGCCGGTTTTCCCAGATACCCAGGCTGCCACTTTCCTGGCCGCCATGGATTGCACCATAGGTTGTTTAAGCAAAAAAGAGAGCACCAACGGCAGAGACAAAAGAGTAAGTATCCCGTAAAGCAATGCCCGGAGAACCCTTTTTTTTATACTTTTGTCCTGTTTTTTTTCTTTCAAATGAGTATTTACATTTTAGGTATTGAATCTTCCTGCGACGACACCTCAGCGGCTGTGATAAAAGACCGACAGATTTTGTCGAATGTCATTGCTAACCAAGACATTCACAAAAGCTTTGGGGGTGTTGTACCAGAGCTTGCCTCGCGGGCACACCAGCAAAACATTATCCCTGTCGTAGAGGTGGCTCTGCGAGAAGCAAAAATACAGAAAAATCAGTTGGATGCCATTGCCTTTACGAGAGGTCCCGGTTTGCTGGGGTCACTGCTTGTGGGAACCTCTTTTGCCAAGGCTTTTGCGATGGGATTAAATATCCCGATTATCGAAGTCAATCATCTGAAAGCCCATATTCTGGCTCATTTTGTGGAAGTTACGCCCGGTAGCCCGCATCCTGAATTTCCGTTTTTATGTCTCACCGTTTCTGGCGGTCATACCCAGATTGTGAAGGTAACCAGCCCTTCAGATATGGAGATATTGGGAAAAACTATTGATGATGCCGCCGGTGAAGCTTTCGATAAGGCGGCAAAAATTATGGGATTGCCTTATCCCGGTGGGCCGGAAATCGATAAGCTGGCAAAATTAGGAAATCCAAAAGCTTATCCATTCCCGAAACCTAAGATTCAGGGATTAAATTACAGTTTCAGTGGGCTCAAGACGGCGTTTCTCTATTTTCTGCGTGATCAGCTAAAGCTGGATGAAGCTTTTATCGAAAAAAACAAAGCTGATATTGCCGCTTCTATTCAGGATACGATTATCCGGGTTCTATTGAGTAAACTCAGACGAGCGACTCGCGAAACCGGTATTACCGAGGTCGCCATTGCCGGCGGTGTGTCAGCCAACTCGGAGTTACGGAAGCAGATTCTTACGATGGCCGAGAAAGAGAGGTGGAAAGTTTTCTTACCCGGGTTGCAGTTTACTACTGACAATGCTGCCATGATTGCCATCACCGGATATTTTAAATATCTAAATAAGGAATTTGCTGCTCAGGATATTACTCCATATGCCAAGAGTGGTCTGCGATAAGGCTATGACATAAAAAAAGCCCCGGTTTCCCGGAGCTTTTCTGCCAATTGCCTCTTAAGTTTTAAAGTTCGTAGCCCATAGTTACGCTAATCATTTTGTTTCGCGATTGTGAATCGTTTTTATCGAAATGAGAGAGACCTATGTTCAGCCTGATATCCCAAAAAAGGAAATTTTTTCCCACCGGCTGCCTGAAGCCGACACCAAACAAGGCACCTGCTTCTACTTTATGCGATGCATCCATCAAATCTGTTGTGTGGTTCACACCGTCAATTGTTTCTGTTTTTTTCGCATTTGTCAGAAATGCTACGTAAGGTCCTATGTTGAGGTGAACACTCATTTTTGTATGGTAAGTGTGACCAAAAGAATAGTCGAATAACACGGGGACACTTACGTAATCGTAATTTGTGGTGATGTTTGAAGAATGGCTCCCTTTTTGGTCATAGTTCAACTCGGCCTGCAGCATCACTTTGTCATTGAAATGGTAGTTTCCAACCAATCCGGCGGTGAGTCCCGTACGAATGTTACCGTTGTCGTAATACTCTGCAATTCCCGATTGAACTGCCATGTTCACGCCGGCTTTCACCCCATAATGAAACTTCTGTGCCGAGGCGGGCATGGCAAATGCCAAAAGCAGTGCCAGGGCTACTAAACTTACTTGTAATTTTTTCATTTGTTTTGTTTTTTGTGATTTGAAATGTATGAATTATTATTTATCTTTAATTAACGACTATAAAAGTTTATTAGTCAACTTATAATTAAAAAAAAATTAAACGTTCGCCATAGGCTTTTCAAAAACGGTGCCGAGTATGTTCAAAATATTTCCGACTGCCATCTCTTCCGATTATTCAGACAATAATATCCAATTGTTCTCAATATTTATATTGTTACTGCCAAAATGACTAGAAACGTTTAATAGTGCAAAAGTAAATAAAAAATGATTTGGAGGATAAAGTTAAAATGCTCAAATTTTACACATGTCGATAAAAAGCTTTTTCCCTTATATCGAACTCAGGTTTGTACTTCATCCCAATGGCGAGTGCGGTGGCTGGTAGGGGTTGTTGGCACGAAGCCGTTTAGGTAAAGGCAGAGGTGTTACAGGAAATCTGGATGAGTACAAAATTCGATGGTTTTCACTACTTTTGCTATCTTTAGACCCGAAATGTAAACTGTAGCTTTATGATAAAAGAGAACTTGGTTGAATATTTTCAGGCAGCCATTAAGGAAAACTGGGATAAACCGGCTGTTTCGGACTATAATGGTAAGACAGTCACCTTCGCTGAGGTGGGGGAGACCATTTTGAAGTTCCACATAATTTTTGAGAAAACAGGCATCAAAAGAGGCGACAAAATTGCGCTTATCGGAAAAAATTCTGCCAACTGGGCTGTAGCTTATCTCTCGGTGATTACTTATGGTGCGGTGATTGTTCCTATTTTGCCCGATTTCCTGCCGAAAGATGTGCACTTTATTGTCAATCATTCCGAGTCAAAAGCATTCTTTTCCGCTTCGTCTATCTGGACTTCGCTGGACATTGACCAAATGCTGGAGCTTAAATATGTGATGGGTGTGGAAGAGCTTATGCCGCTGTTTTCCAGAATGGATCATCTGGAGGAGGTTATCCATTCCCTCAACGGCTCCATGAAAGAGAGATATCCGGATGGGCTGAATGCTGAAATCTTCAGTTTGCCACCCACTGGAAACGAAGATTTGGGGGAGATAAGCTACACTTCGGGAACTACGGGCTTTTCAAAGGGTGTTATGTTGCTACACAACAGCCTGGCAGCCAACGTACGGTTTGCGCGTAACAATATGCCGCTGGAGTCGGGCGACAAGATAGTCTCCTTTCTGCCGCTGGCACATGCTTACGGCCTGGCATTTGAATTTCTGTTCCCCTTTTCACTTGGCTGCCACATAACCTTCCTGACAAAAACTCCCAGCCCACAGATTATTACCCGTGCTTTTCAGGAAATTAAACCACGGCTGATTCTCTCTGTTCCGCTGGTGATTGAGAAAATTTATAAAAAGAAAATCCTTCCCGTGATTAATAAATCTCCCATTAGCTGGATGCTTAAAACACCGTTGCTGAATAAATTAATCTACAAAAAGGTGTTGGCTGGTGTGAGAGAAGGCTTCGGCGGTAACTTTGTGGAAGTTGTGGTGGGAGGTGCTGCCCTGAGCCACGAAATTGAAAGCTTCTTCCGGCGGATAGGATTTCCTATCACGGTTGGCTACGGCATGACGGAATGTGGGCCGCTCATCTCTTATGCGGCTGCTCATAAAGCTAAAATTGGCTCTTGTGGCGTTGCTGTGGATACTTTGGAAGTGAAAATAGACTCAGATGATCCGGAGAATACGGTGGGCGAAATTCTTATGCGTGGCGAGAACGTTATGGCTGGGTATTATAGAAATAAGGAAGCAACCCAAATGGTGTTGGATGCAGATGGGTGGCTTCACTCCGGCGATCTGGGACTGATAGACAACGAAGGATTTATCTTCATCAAAGGCCGCAGTAAAAGTATGATACTTGGTGCCTCAGGACAAAATATCTACCCGGAAGAAATTGAATCGATGCTGAATAACCGTGCTTGTGTGGCCGAATCTATTGTTATCCAGCGTGATGGTAAGTTGGTAGCTCTGGTCTATCCCGATGAGGAAGTAATGAAGAGTATGGAACTTACCGGTAAAGAACTGGAGGGAAAACTGGAGAATTACAGGAAAGAGATGAACGAACAACTGCCGGCTTTTATGGCTGTTTCTCGTATTGTGCTGCACCCCGATCCGTTTGAAAAAACTCCGAAACTAAGTATCAAACGCTTTTTGTATCAGTAGATTTGCAGCGCTGAAATAACAGGCTTAAACAGCATGAATTCTGATGTCTATGTCTTATTCAATCCCCTTTTTGGATAAAATTGCAGGTTTTCTTATCCAATCCGGAAATATCAATAATTTGCACTCCTTGGTGGTCCTGCCCAACCGGCGTTCACAAGTATTTCTTAAAAGGGCACTTGCCAATAAAACCGGAAAAGATTTCTGGCTCCCCGACATGCTCACCATCGATGAGCTTATGACGCATTTGTCGGGGCTGACAGTCATCGATCCTCTCGTGGCATATTTTGACCTTTTCAGAATTCATCGCGATATGGAAAAAGAAAAAGCCCGCAGCTTGGACGATTTTCTGGCGTGGGCACCTTTGATGCTTAACGATTTCAGAGATATTGATTACTCCCTTGCCGATGCACACAGACTGTTCAATGAACTTTCGGAGGTGAAAGCTCTGGAGCAGTGGAATCTCGGCGAACGGCCTCTGACGGAAATGCAAACAGCGTATATTGCTTTTTTTCATTCGCTTTTTGGATATTATGAGCAGCTTCAATTCCGGTTACTTGCCAAAAAAACAGCATACAAAGCTATGGCTTACCGTGTAGCTGCCGAAAAAATGCGTGATGGAGACTTTGAGACTGTTGGCTGGAGCAATTTTATCTTCGTGGGTTTTAATGCCCTTACCGAAGCGGAGAGACAGGTGGTTGCCACCTTAAAAGAACATTTTCGGCTGCATTATTTCATCGATTCCGATCGCTATTATTTTGATCCGCAACAAAAGGGAACCCATGAAGCGGGTACTTTTTTGTATGATATCACCAAATCTCTGAAACTTGATGCGCCGCAGTGGGTTGGCGATGCTTTGCTGACAAAGGAAAAAGAGATTGAAATTACGGCTGTCCCCAGGCAAACAGGACAGGTGAAGTATGCAGGCCAGCTTTTGTATGAATGGCTTGTTGAGGAGAAAGTGGATGCCAAAAATATTGCTGTGGTTCTGGCCGACGAACGGTTGTTGGTTCCGTTGCTGGGCGCCGTTCCTTCGGCTGGCGAAGGTGGGCAGGCGTTTCGCTACAACGTGACCATGGGCTACCCGCTGATGCAAAGCCCGTTCTACGATTTGATATACCGCTGGATGCAGCTGCTGACTTTGCGAAATGAAGATGCCTCTTCCCGGATCTCTTTACCCGCATTGGACGGGCTGATGCAGAATCCCCTGCTGGAGATGGTGGCAAGCCACCGGCTTTCGGATTTCTTTTCCCTAAGCCATTTTTACGTTACGGCGGATGAAATCATGGAGGCAGTGACAGATGAGTCACTAAAATCATTATTCCGTCTACTGTTTTCCGGATGGGAAACCCCCGGACGGTTTATGGATAAACTGAAAAGTCTTTTGGCGCAATTCCGTGAGCTTCCGGCCATGTCGGAGAAGAAAAGCAGGTTACTTCAGTTTCAGCTTTCGCTGATGATGCAAGTAGCCAAACTGGCGGAGGGCATATTTCTCGAACAGAAAGAACACCTTGGTTTCCAGAGTATTCAGAAAATATTATTGCAGCTGATGGGACGAAAAGAGGTGAGCCTGAAAGGTGAGCCGCTAACCGGAATTCAGGTTATGGGTATGTTGGAAACGAGGAACCTGGATTTTGAACGTGTCATCATCCTCGGAGCTAACGAAGGTATTTTACCTAAAACAGGATTTCAGGAATCTTTCATCCCTTACGATTTGCGTAATGCCTATAGGCTTCCCTTGCAGAATACCAAAACGGCAGTGGCCTCTTATCATTTCTTCCGGTTGTTGCAGCGTGCCAAACATACCGTTATAATTTACAATTCCGAACCGGATGTCTTGGGCGGAGGCGAAGTCAGCAGGTTTGTTTTGCAGATTGAAAACGAGCTGGTCAAACGTAATCCTAATATCCGTGTATCACGAAAGATGGTCAAGGTGCCGCTGAAAGAAACCGGTAATCCGCAGGATATCGCCATCCGGAAAGAGAAATCGGTTATGCAGCAGCTGCAAAAGCTGGCTGAAAAAGGCATATCACCTTCCGCATTAAATACTTACGTCCGTTGTCCGCTACAATTTTATTACCGGTATGTTATAAAAATTGCCATTCCAGTACAGCCGGAGGTCTCGGTGCAGTCTAACACTTTTGGCAGCGTGATACATGGGGTTCTGGAACAATTATACAGGCCATTCAGAGGAAAGCTCATCGATGCCGAAAAGCTGAAAGAAAGCCTACAGGAAAACCTTGAAGATTTCCTACTTCAGGAATTTCAAAAAAATTATGGGCGGAACGATTTGAAATATGGCAGAGACCTGCTTATTTACAATGTTGCCCAGAAATATGTTGAGCGGTTTGTGATAAGTGAGACAGGTATGCTGGCGAAGGAGCCGCGCGAACTCATAGATACGGAAAGGGAGATGCAGACATCGCTTAATGTGGATGGCTTTCCAGTAAAACTGAGGGGGTTTATTGACAGAATTGATAAAAATCCCGATAATGGAGAAATAAGGATTATCGACTACAAAACAGGAAGTGTTGAAGCAAAAGATTTGAAGCTAAAAACATGGGATGCGGTTGTTGAGGATACGAAATATTCAAAAGCTTTGCAGGTTTTGACATACGCCTGGCTTTTCAGCAGAGAGCATGAAAGCGGACAGGTTGTGATTCCGGGAATTATCAGCCTGAAAAAGGCACACGGCAGTTTTATGCAGGTATTGTTTCCTGAGGCAACCTCTTTTGAGGACGTATTGGGTGCCGTTGAAGGCTTGTTGAAGAAACTTATTTCTCAAATCTTTGATGATGAAAAGCTGTTTTCGCAGACAGGTGACGACAAGGTATGTGAATACTGTGATTTTAAGAACCTTTGCCATCGTTGATAAAGGTTATTATAGCTGTTTATATTATTAAAAATAATCGTTTACAGGATGTTTGAAATTTACCTATTTTTGCTTATGCAGGTCTGAGTGGCCACTTTTGAAATACCTAACTGTTAATCACAATGGAAAAAAAATACGATATTCTCATCGTTGATGATCGTCCTGAAAATTTGTTGACACTTGAGGGGATACTGGAAAGTCCGCAGTTGAACATCATTAAAGCGCGATCAGGGAATGAGGCTTTGGGGCTTTTGCTGGAATATAATGTGGCTCTGGTGCTTATGGATGTTCAGATGCCGGGGATGGATGGTTTTGAAACCGCCGAGATTATGCGTAGCAGTGAGCGAACCAAACACATCCCGATTATTTTCGTTACCGCCATCAGCAAACAGAGGAAACATATCTTTAAAGGTTATGAAACCGGTGCCGTTGATTATCTGTACAAACCACTTGACCTCGAAATCCTGAAAAGCAAAATTTCTGCTTTTATTGAGTTGTTTAAATACAAGGAAAGCCTTGAAGAGACTGCCATCAAGCTTCAGGAGACTGTGGAACAGCTACACGATGCAAAGATTGCCGCTGAGGAGGCTACCAAAGCCAAAAGTATTTTCCTGGCCTCCATGAGCCATGAAATCCGTACGCCGCTCAACGGCATTATTGGCATTGCCGAGTTAGGGCTTCTTGACAAGGAT
>VAPM010017590.1_pt1 | contig 17532 bp, 16 predicted proteins | sample 3395091 | NCBI WGS metagenome assembly VAPM01 (sample SAMN08290445, study PRJNA428436) | hydrothermal vent metagenome | isolation source: Deep-sea hydrothermal vent chimney 3 | place: Pacific Ocean: Juan De Fuca Ridge | reverse complement strand
TGAGTAACGGAACAGTAAAATTTTTCAATAATTCTAAAGGATTTGGATTCATCACTCCAGAAGAAGGTGACAAAGATGTATTTGTACATGTAAATGGACTAATTGATGAAATCAATGAAGGGGATAAAGTAAGCTACGATGTAGAAGAAACTCCAAAAGGATTGAACGCAATAAATGTCAAAGTAATTTAATTCATTACTTCTAACTTATTTGTATAAAAAGCCTGTCGTAATTGATAGGCTTTTTTTTACATTCTGCTTTAAAGTATAAAAAAATCCCACTATTTCTAGTAGGATTTTATTTTGGTGGGCAATGAGGGATTCCCATTATCCTAAATCACTGTTTAACAACAGCATCCTTCATTGAATAAAGTATTGCCAACAATTCATTTCGTGAAATTCTATCAACTTTATTGGCATCCAAAACAAAAAGGATATCATCTAAGCCTGATAAAAAATCTGCTTCTGATATATTTAAACCCGTATGGGCATCTACCATATCTCTCCCTTTATATTTAGTTTTGCCTCCAGTACCAGCAGCCAAAAAATCTTTTACATGTTGTTTAAATTGATTGAAATATTCAGGGTTTTCTGTTAAAGGAATAAAATATTGTTTAATATCCTCATTTTCTAGGTGTCTGGCTACAATTGCCTCAACAGCAGCAGAAATACCTTCTTCTCCTCCCAATTTTTCATATATTGATTTTTCTTCAACAACAGTTACCTCATCCTGAGTTGTTACCAAATCCTTTTTAACTTCAGTTTTACACGATAAAAATGTAATTGCAAATACAAATAATAATAAATAGTTAGTTGTTTTCATTTGATTAGTAATTTAAGTTAGTGATTATAAGCACTTTGAATTGCAATGTAACAATTATTACATAATAATGCAAATAACTTAAATTTTATAAAAATTAACCCTGGACCATGATAAATAATAAGCATAAAAAAATCCAGCTATTTCTAACTGGATTGTAATTGATGTGGGCAATGAGGGATTCGAACCCCCGACCCCCTCGGTGTAAACGAGGTGCTCTGAACCAACTGAGCTAATTGCCCTAAGCGGATGCAAATATATAACTTGAATTTTTATTACACAACCATTTTTTAAAAAATATTGCCTAATAATTTTAATAAAAAAAACTCTGAGCTCAATTAAACTCAGAGTCAATAAATTAGTTTGCTTATTTCTCTAATTCTGGAACATTGGTTAATATAAAATCTCCGTGCCCTGCAAAAATTTTAGCATAATTTTTAAAAAAGGCTTTTCGTTTCTTTTCATCTGGCCAGTGTTGATTCACAAGTTTTGTATCCTCCGTGAAAATATTTTCAATATCTGCAAAGTTATCAACCACAAATACTTCAACAGCATCTCTACTATTTGCTCCCCATAAATGCCTATGCGTGTAATATCCTTTTATAAATGGATTTTTCATAGTTACGTTTTCAAAATATTCTTTAAAACCATCACCTCCAGAACCTAATTGATTTACTTTAACATAATATATTAATGGTTTTTTTGAATCTGTTTTTACTGGTTTTGTAAATGGTAATGATATATATATTTCATCACTATGCATTGGACTATAATAACTGCTTTGCTTTTTAAAAAAGGCATCTCTATCTTCTTTTTTAGGCCAGGCTTCAGTAATTAATTTATTATTTATATCATTCGATTTATCAATATCTTCCCAAGTTTTATAAACATTTACTATTTTAACTTCAGAATCATCTGGAGTAAAATAATGAAAATACACTCCTGAGCTAATTATTAAATCGTTTTTGCTGGTAACTTTATCAAAATATTCTTTTTCTATTTTTAACCAATCTTTAAAATCTACATCAGGTTCAGAGCTTCTATGTGCTGTGGTAACGGTAATATAAACTGGTTTTACTTCTTCTTTAGCAGGTTTATCTTGACTGTATGTATTGATAGAAATGAAAAGTGAAAACACAAAAATTCCTATCCATAATTTTTTAATGAAATTCATAATCTTAATTTTTTAAGTTAGTATATAATATTCTTTAATACAATAAATATGAAAAGTGGGATTGATTAAATTAAAAAGTAATAATTCCTAATTAAAGGATTTTAATTGGTTAGTTAGTAGTATAAAAATAGGAGGTTTGTTAATAGTATTTTAGGTGAATAACTATAAAGGTCTAGTAAAAAAATTAAATCTTTTTTGAAGTTGATTGGCTGTAATATACAACTTTAATTTTATTTTAAAAAATATATTTTACAGTATATCAGACAATTAACTCTTAATTACATTCTAAAAACCGAGTACTTTAAACAACTTCAGCAACTACAAAAGTGCTACCTCCAATAAAAATGACATCATTTTTATTTACATTTTTTTTAGCAGATTTTAAAGCCTCTTTTACAGTGGGATAGCTGTTACCAAACAAATGATAGACTTTACATTCCTGCTGCAATTTAGTTTCATTTAAGCCTCTTGGAATATTAGGTTTACAAAAATAATAAATAGCATTTTTTGGAAATAATGGCAAAATAGAGTTCAAATTTTTGTCATTTACCACGCCAAAAATTATATGTAAATTCCTATATCTTTCTTTGGATAACTGTTGCATAACATATTGTAAACCTTCTTTATTATGGCCAGTATCACAAATAATTTTAGGAGATTGATTAAGAATTTGCCATCTACCCATCAGTCCTGTATTTTCTACCACCTTTAATAATCCTTTTTTAAGTTTATTTTTAGAAATTGGAAAATTATGCCTTTCTAAAATTTGTATGGTTTGTATTGCAGTTTTTATATTATGTTTTTGATAATCTCCTTTTAAATCGGTTTTTAAATTGTTTTGTAATTCTGAAGCAAAATAAATTGGTGCATTATTTTTTTTAGCAATTTTCTTAAATTTATCCCTTATTTCTATTTGATTTTCTCCTATAATTACCGGAATATTAGGCTTTATAATCCCTGCTTTTTCAAATGCAATTTCAGGCAAAGTTTCCCCTAAAAACTGCGTATGATCAAATCCGATATTGGTAATTACAGAAACAATCGGAGTAATAATATTTGTAGAATCTAAACGTCCGCCCAAACCAACTTCAACAATAGCAATGTCCACTTTATGTTTGGCAAAGCTATTAAATGCTAAACCAACAGTCATTTCAAAAAAAGAAAGTTGGTGGTTTTCAAAAAAGGATTTATGTTTTTTAATAAAATTAATAACTTCCATTTTTTTTATAGGTTGTCCATTAATTTTAATTCGCTCTCTAAAATCTTTTAAATGAGGCGAAGTGTATAAACCAACTTTATAACCTGCTTCTTGTAAAACCGAAGCAATCATATGGCTGGTTGAACCTTTACCATTAGTTCCTGCAACGTGTACAATTTTAAACGTATTTTCAGGATTATGAAGTTGATTAGACAGTAAAATACTATTGGTTAAATCTTTTTTAAATGCAACTTTGCCTTGCCTTTGATACATTGGAAGGCAAGAGAACATCCAATCTAAAGTATTTTTGTAATTCATTATTTTTATTGAGCCAACTTAAACCTATATTTTATTTTTCCTGTTTGTTGAGAAGGTGCTTTTGCATCTGGTTGCCATTTTGTTTTTAGTGCAGCATCCCTAGCTTGTTCAACTAAACAATTGGCAGTATTGGTAGAACCTTTAACTCCTGCTGTTGCTTTTATTACATTTCCTTGATTATCTACTTTAATTTCTACAACCACCAAACCTTCTTCATTACAAAGATACTTAGGTTTTGGTTTATTTGTGGGTTTTCTATTGCCTAAATAATAATCTCCATTACCTCCTAAACCACCATTACCGTAGTATCCGTTTACATTTGGGTTTCCATTTATTTTTCCTTTATCTCCTGCTCGATTATCATCTCCTTCTCCAGAACTCGATTTCCCCTTAGCATTATTAATACCTCCAATTAAAGCATCTAATTTTTTCTTTTTTGCTTCTTCATCAGCTTTTTGTTTTGCTATAGCTTTTTGTTTTTCTCGTTCTTTTTTTACTATTTCCAATGCCTTTTTATTTTCTTCTTGTTGTTTTTTTATTGCAATGGCATCTTCAGTATTTTGAGTAATTACTTTTTCAGTAGCTTTAATAGCTTTATTCGTAACAGTCTTTTCATTTGAGGCCTTTAGCTCTTGAATTTCTTTTTTTACTACAGGTTTTGCCGTTTGTTTTGGTTGAAGATCACCTTTGCCTACTGTTGAAGTCCCAAAATTTAAGGCAATACCAAACTCTTCTGGAGGATCTAAGTAACTTAATCCAACATAAAACATAGCAAAAATTAAAGCACTCATAATAATAGCAGTAATTAAAGCTGATTTTCTTTTTTCTTTAGTATTTAGAAATTTTAACATAACTATTTAGGTCTTACTGCTAAAATTACTTTAAACCGGTTTCTATTGGCAATATCCATCACTTTTACCGCTTTTTCAATAGGAACACCTTCTGCAGCACGTAACACAATAGTTGGGTTTTCTTTTTTTGATAAAACCGCAAGTAATTTATTTTCTAATTGATTTTCTTTTACTTTTTTAGTATCAATATAAAAAGCTAAATTTTTTGTAATACTTACTGATACCGATTTTCTATTTTCAGTTTTACCACTTGCTTTTGGCAACAAAATATCAAGTGCACTTGTGGTAACTAAAGTAGATGTTATCATAAAAAAGATAAGTAATAAAAAAACAATATCGGTCATTGAGGACATATTGAAATTTGGATTTATCTTATTTCGCCCTTTAATTTTCATCTTATACAGGTTCGTTTAATAAATCTAAAAACTCTACCGATTTTGCTTCCATTTCATACATTACTTTATCTGTTTTTACCACTAAATGATTGTATTGTATATAAGCAATAATACCTACAATTAGTCCAGCAACCGTAGTAGTCATTGCAGTATAAAGTCCATCCGACAACATTTTAATATCTATTTGTCCTCCTGCATTTGCAATTTGATGAATAGCTACAATCATACCAATTACCGTACCTAAAAAACCTAACATAGGTGCTGCACCTGCAATTGTAGCCAATACACTCACATTTTTTTCTAATCTGTATATTTCCAATCTACCAGCATTTTCTATGGCGGTATTAATATCTTCTAAAGGTTTACCAATACGTGAAATTCCTTTATCAACCAAACGAGATGCGGGAGAATTTACTTGTGCACATAAAATTTTTGCGGATTCAATTTTTCCACTAGACACATAATCTCGAATTTGATTCATAAAATTACTATCTGTTTTTGTGGCTTTGCGTATGGTAAAAAATCGTTCGAAATAAATGTATAAGGCAATAACTAGCAACACTACTAATATTGCAATAATAATTTGACCTCCAATGCCTCCATCCATAATAAGTTTGTAAACGGATAAGGTTTTTTCTTGCGATTGAGAATTCTCTAATAAATTTTGAGCAGTTTCAACTTTTTGTTGTATTGCAACAAGCATATTCTTTCTTTTTAAGTTAACTTAATAAGAAACGTATTTTTTAAAGTTAAATTGTAAATTCTGTTTTATTAAAATTTTAAAGATTCCATAAAGAGCAATAGCAAATATCCCAATACATATCCAACAACCGCTAACCAAGAAATTTTTTTCATATACCAAATAAAATCTATTTTCTCCATTCCCATTGCAGCAACACCCGCTGCAGAACCTATAATTAACATACTACCACCCGTACCTGCGGCGTAGGCAATTAAATGCCAAACACTTGCATCTAGTGGTGCATTATACATTCCCATAGAAGCTGCTACTAACGGAACATTATCTATTATTGCGGATAAAACACCTAATAATGAAATAACAATACTTTGATTTGGAATGGCACTATTTAAAACTTCAGCTAAATACCTCAAAGAACCCATAGCCTCACCATTAATAGAACCGTAAACCAATGATTCTAATGCTGCAACCGCCATTAAAATTCCTAAGAAAAATAAGATGCTAGACATTTCAATACGTGATAATGCTTTATGTGCAGAATATAAATGTCTTCTGTCTTGTGAAAAATCTTCTTCAGGATGAATAAATTCTGATACTAACCAAACCACTCCCAAACCTAACATCATACCTAAATAAGGTGGTAAATGGGTTACTGTTTTAAATACAGGAACAAACAATATCATACCCAAACCTAAAAATAACATGGTTTTACTACTTAATAGTTTCTCATTTTTTAATTCTTCTGCACTTGTTTCTTCAATTTCTATATTTCCTTTAAAAACTGGTAAAAAGAAAGTCGCTAATAATACTGGAACTACCAAATTCACTAATGACGGTAAAAATAAACGCTCCACTAAATGAACGGCAGAAGTACGTTTACCAATCCATAACATTGTAGTGGTAACATCTCCAATTGGCGACCAAGCACCACCGGCGTTAGCTGCAATAATAATTAAACCTGCAAACCAAATTCGTTCATTTTTATTTGTTACTAATTTTCTTAGTAAAGTAATTAAAACAATTGTTGCTGTTAAATTATCAATAACTGCTGATAAAAAGAAAGCCAAAATAGAGATAATCCATAATAATTTTATTTTAGATTTAGTTCTTACCCAGCCTTTTAAAATTTCAAACCCTCTGTGCAAATCTATAATTTCAACAATAGTCATTGCACCAATTAAAAAGATTAATATTTCAGAAGTTTTTCCTAAATGATGCAATAATAGATTTGTAAAACCTTCTTCCGTTTTATCATCAATAACACCATTTAAAACACTTAATGTATGCTCTTGAGCATCAATTAATGTAAACCAACCTTGATGAAATCCTATAGCTAATAAAGCCCACATTAAAGCGGCCATTAATAAAGCAGGAACTGTTTTATCTAATTTAAGTGGATGTTCTAACGTAATAGTTAAGTAACCTAAAACAAAAAGAATAATTATTATTGCCGTCATGTGCTTTTTTTAAAATTTGTTAAATATATAAAATTACTAGTAATTATAGATTGATTATAAAAGTCTTTTTTATTGAAAGTTATTATTTATAATAAATCAAATTTTCATTACTTTTTAAAAGAATTTACAATATTACAATATAAAAATTAGCAATAATAAAATTAAAAAATAGAACCTACAAATTACACCCGCAAGGACTCCATAAACAACAGCAATAAGTAGCCGACAATATAACCTGTTACCGCCAACCAAGAAATTTTCTTCATATACCAAATAAAATCTATTTTTTCCATTCCCATTGCTGCTACACCCGCTGCAGATCCTATTATAAGCATGCTTCCTCCAGTTCCTGCGGCATAGGCAATTAAATGCCAAACACTTGCATCTAGCGGTGCATTATACATTCCCATAGAAGCGGCTACTAAAGGCACATTATCAATAACCGATGACATTGCTCCTAGCAATGATATTACCACGCTTTGGCTTGGAATTGATCTACTTAACATTTCAGATGCATATCGTAATACACCTACAGATACTGGTTGTCCATTTACCAAAACTGTTCCATAAACAAGTGATTCTAAAGCTGCAACTGCCATTAAAATTCCAAAGAAAAATAAAATACTCGACATTTCTATACGTGATAATGCTTTATGTGTAGAATATAAATATCTTCTTTCTTTAGTAAAATCATCTTCGGGATGAATAAATTCAGAAACTAACCACACAATTGCAAGTCCCAACATCATTCCCAAATATGGAGGCAAATCCGTAATTGACTTAAATATAGGTACAAATAAAATCATGCAAATACCCACTATTAGCATTGTTTTACTACTCAAAAGTTTTTGAGATTGTTTATCAATTTCTTCATTTTTAACAACTTTTAATTTTCCTTTAAAAATGGGTAAAAATAGGCTTCCTATTAATACAGGTACAACTATATTCACAATAGATGGAATTGATAACCGTGCAATTAAATGTGCAGCTGAAACCCGTTTTCCAATCCATAGCATAGTAGTAGTAACATCTCCAATTGGCGTCCAAGCACCTCCTGCATTTGCCGCAATAATAATAAACCCTGCATACCAAATTCTATCTTCTCTAGTAGCTACTAATTTTCGTAATAACGTTACTAAAACTATTGTTGCCGTCAAATTGTCAATTACTGAGGATAAAAAAAATGCCAAAATAGAAATAATCCAAAGTAATTGCTTTTTATTTTTTGTTTTAACCAAATCTTTTAAAACTTGGAATCCATGGTGCAAATCTATTATTTCAACAATAGTCATTGCTCCTATTAAAAAAATTAAAATTTCACATGTTTTACCGAAATGATATAATAACAAATTAGTAAAACCATCTTCACCCAACTCATTTACTACTCCATTAGTAGCATTAAAAGTAGCATCATTTTGATTTATTAAAGTAAACCAACCTTGATGAAATCCAACCGATAACAAAGCCCACATTAACGAAGCCATTAACAATGCGGGTACAGTTTTATCTAACTTTAAAGGATGCTCTAATGTAATTGCTAAATAACCAAGAACAAACAGAAGTATAATTATTGAGGTCATAAAAAAAAGTATTTTAAAGTTTAAAAGTATAAAAACAACACTTACTGATTGATAAAAAAGTAATTTTTTTATTTAAAAAATAATTATTTTAAAATAATCAAAAAAATTAACCTATTTAAAAAGATTCTGTAATTTTGTAATATTAAATTTATTTTAAATGAAATTAACTAAAACACCTATCAACTTCAATATTGTAAAGTCAAAAATTGAAAAATCTGGTATTAAAAATATTGGTACAGCTTCTATTAGAGAGTTAGTGAGTTTGGTTAATGAAATTCAAAAAGCAACTAAAGAAAAATTTATACGAATGGAAATGGGTGTTCCTGGTTTAACACCTCCTAAAATTGGAATGAACGCCGAAATTAAAGCACTAAAAGCTGGTGTAGCAGCACAATACCCAATGATTGATGGTGTTGCTCATTTAAAAGATGAAATTGCTTTATTTGTAAAAAACTTTTTAAATATTAAAGTTGACCGAAAAAGTTGTATTCCAACTGTTGGCTCTATGCAAGGTGCTTTTGCAACATTTTTAATGGTTAATAAATTACATCAAAAAAAAGATACCGTTTTATTTATTGACCCAGGTTTTCCAGTTCAAAAACAACAATTAGAAGTGTTAAATCAAAAATATGAAACGTTTGATGTCTATAATTTTAGAGGCGATGCTTTAGAAGAAAAATTGATATCCTATTTAGAAAAAGGAAACATAAGTTCCATTGTGTATTCCAATCCAAACAATCCATCTTGGATTTGTTTTACCGAAAAAGAATTACAGATTATAGGAAAACTCGCTACAAAATATAATGCAATTGTAGTTGAAGATTTGGCTTATTTTGCTATGGATTTTAGAAAAGATTATTCAAAACCAGGTCAACCTCCATATCAACCAACCGTTGCTAATTATACCGATAATTGGATATTGCTGATCTCTAGTTCAAAATCATTTTCTAATGCTGGTCAACGTATTGGAATGATGGTAATTAGCGATGCTCTTTTTAATAGAAAATACGAATCTTTAAATACAAAATTTGGCAATCCTTTATTTGGTTATAATTTAATTTACAAAGTACTATATTCTCTATCTTCTGGCGTAACACATTCCGCACAATATGGTTTAGCGGCTATGCTAAAAGCTGCAAATTCTGGTGAATTTGATTTTGTGGAAATCATTAAAGAATATGGTAAAAGAGCCAAAATTATGAAAAAATTATTTATAGATAATGGCTTTACTATTGTTTATGATAAAGATGAAGGTAAAGTGCTTGCTGACGGTTTTTACTTTACCATTTCCTATAAAAACATGACTGGATCTGAATTATTAGAGCATCTTTTGTATTATGGAATTTCAGCAATTTCATTAGAAATAACAGGAAGTTATCATACTGAAGGATTAAGAGCTTGCGTTTCCCAAACAAAACCAAATCAATTTAAAGATTTAGAAAATAGGCTACAACAATTTAATAAAGATTTTTCTTAATAAAATCAAGTATTTAATAAACTAAAACTAATAATTTTAGGTAGAAAACGCACTTTTATAATATTAAATAATTCACAAAAAAGTAGCTGTAAAAATCTTATATTTGTTGAAAAATAAACAAACACACAAAACTATTATAAATTATGGATTTTAATTTAACCGAAGAACAAATTATGATACGTGATGCAGCTCGTGATTTTGCCAAAGCTGAATTACAGGAAGGAGTTATAGAACGTGATAAAAATGAAATATTTCCTACAGAACAAATAAAAAAAATGGGGGAATTAGGATTTTTAGGAATGATGGTAGATCCAAAATACGGAGGAAGCGGGTTAGATACTGTTTCTTACGTTTTGGCTATGGAAGAAATTTCTAAAATTGATGCTTCAGCATCCGTTATTATGTCTGTTAATAATTCATTAGTTTGCTGGGGATTAGAAACCTACGGAACCGAAGAACAAAAACAAAAATATTTAGTACCTCTTGCCAAAGGAGACGTTATTGGAGCTTTTTGCCTAAGTGAACCTGAAGCTGGTTCAGATGCTACATCACAACATACTACCGCTATTGATAAAGGAGATTATTATTTATTAAACGGCACAAAAAACTGGATTACTAACGGAAATAGTGCAAGTGTATATTTAGTAATTGCACAAACTCATAAAGAGAAAGGACACCACGGAATCAATGCTTTTATTGTTGAAAAAGGAATGAAAGGTTTTGATATTGGCCCAAAAGAAGATAAAATGGGAATTAGAGGTTCCGATACACACTCATTACTATTTACAGATGTAAAAGTTCCAAAAGAAAATAGAATTGGTGAAGATGGTTTCGGATTTAAATTTGCTATGAGAACATTGGCTGGTGGTAGAATAGGAATAGCCTCTCAAGCATTAGGCATTGCCGCTGGGGCTTATGAATTGGCACTTAAATATTCAAAAGAACGAAAAGCTTTTGGAAAACCAATTTGTGAACATCAAGCCATCGCATTCAAATTAGCAGATATGGCTACTGAAATTGAAGCAGCTAGGATGTTGTGTATAAAAGCCGCTTGGGACAAAGACAATCATAAAAATTACGATTTATCAGGTGCAATGGCAAAATTATATGCTGCCGAAACCGCCATGAAAGTAACCACAGAAGCAGTGCAAATTCACGGCGGAAATGGTTATGTAAAAGAATATCATGTAGAGCGTTTAATGCGTGAAGCTAAAATTACTCAAATTTACGAAGGCACTTCTGAAATTCAAAAAATTGTAATCTCGAGAAGTGTTTTGAGAGATTAAAATTCTTTTTTTTGTAATCTTGAGAAGTGCTCTAAGAGATTAAAAATATTTTACTAAGGGCAATTAATTTTGCCCTTTTAAACTTTACTTTGTTCCTTTTCCCTCAAAAAAATTAATTTACATAGCTAAAAAAATATCCTAATTAGCTTCCTCCTATTAATTATCGAATACGTTTTAGTAATTTTTTTAGCCCGCTATTAAATGAATGAATATTTATTCATACATTTGTATCAAAAATAAATACATCAATTATGGCAAGAAAAATAGATGATGGAAAAATTAAAAGAATAAAAGAAGCCACTATGCAAACTATTGTTGAAAATGGTATTGAAGATACAACCATAGCAATGATAGCAAAAAATGCTAACGTCAGTGGCGGCTATTTGTATAGAATTTACAAAGGAAAACAGGACTTAATTGATGAACTTTTTTTTGAAAAAGCGAATTCACTATACCAAGAATTAGAGTTTCTACTAAGTGTTCAACAAAATACCATAAAACCTTTTATAAACTCTTTTATTCAAAACAGAATTATTTATTTTATAAATGAACCTATTGCTTCAAAATTTTATTATCAATTGCTACATAATGAAAATTTTGATTTACCCGACAGCTTAAAAGTTAAGACATTACATGTAATGGAAACTATTAAATCTATTGGACTTAAATCTGGAGAAATATCAGAAAACATCAGTCTGTATCAATTACATTATCATCTTTTTGTATATGTAATTGATTATATTCATTTTAAAAGAAAAAATATTTTTGGGTTAAAAGAATCTATAAATGAAGATCTTCCTTTTTTAACCCAAAGTATTCTGAAAATTTTTAAACAATAAACAAATGATTCAATTAATAACAAAAATTAGCCTACCATTAAAATTAAAGTATATTTCTTTTTTGATTTTTTTAATTGGTTCAATAAGTCAGGCACAAATAATTTCATTAAAAGATGCCCATGGATTAATGCTATCAAATAACGGAAATTTAAAAGCTTCTTCATTTGAAGTTAGACAAAATCATGAAGAATATAAAGCCGCACAAGGATTACATTTACCTAATATTACAGCCTCTGGAACCTATTTAAGAATTGATAATGATCTTAAATTTGATCTAAATCCAGAAAGAGATATGTTAGGCGGACTATTAAACCTTCCTAATCCAGCTCAATTATTAGGAGATTGGAATTTCACTTTGCAAGAAAAAAATTTAGGCTTTGCTACAGTAAATGTTTCAATGCCAATATTTACAGGTGGCTTAATAAATGATGCTAACAAAGCTGCAAAAATAAAATATAAATTAGCCGAAAATAAGCATCAAATTAAAGACAACAAATACACAATTAATTTAATTCAATCTTATTACAGATTAAAATTAGCAAAATCCGTTAAAAACCTAAGACAAAAAGTATATAATACGGTTCAATTACATTATAACCTAGCTGCTAAATTTTTTGAAAATGGTCTAATTCCAGAAGTAGAAACCTTAAACGCCCAAGTTGCCTTGTCTAATGCTAAAACCGAACTAATTGGTTCGCAAAAAGATTTAGAATTAGCAAAAAACGCATTAGCAAACTTAATAGGAATTAAAAATATAGATAGTTTATCTACAAATTTTATAAAGCCAACTTTAGTTAAACCACTAAGTAAATTTCAAATAGATTTATTAAAAAACAACCATCAATTAAAAGCTATTCAACAAAATAAAAATTTAGCTCAGATCGGGGTTCAGGCAAAAAAGAGTGACTATTTTCCTAAAATTGGTTTTTTTGGATCTTATATTCCTTGGACAGATAATTTGCCAATTGTAAAAAATACAAAATGGTTTATTGGTATTGGTGCCGAATGGAAATTATTTGATGGTTTACAACGCGAACATAAAATAAAAGCTGCAAAATATAAAATAGATCAAGCTAAAGCTATTGAAGTCCAAGCCAAGCTAAATCTTCAAACCTACACAGAAAAATTATTTAACACTATGAAAAAAGCGTCTGAACAATATCAAAGTCTTATTATCAATGAAACCTATGCCCAGAAGTTAAAATTTATGAGAACGCGTGCATTTGAAGAGGGTACAGGAACTTCATTAGAAGTGGTGGATGCCTCTTTAAAACTTTCACAAATTCAATTATATAAATTACAAACCTTATATAAATACAATATAGCCTATGGAGAACTCATGGTTATCACTGGACAAACTAATCTAGTTTTGAACCAAAACTAAACTAAAAATGAAAAATACAAAATTTATAAAATCACTTATTAGCCTACTAATAATCGCAATATTAGTATTAACCGGTATATGGTTTTTAATTAAACCTAAACAAGTTGTATTACAAGGTAGAATTGAAGCAAAAGAAATTTATTTATCTGCCAAAATTCCAACCAGAATAAAATCCTTTGAAGTTAATGAAGGTGCTTCTGTAAAAAAAGGACAACTATTGGCTACATTAGAAAGTCCAGAAATTATGGCTAAAGTGCAACAAGCATTAGCGGCACAAGAAGCTGCCAAAGCCCAAAAAGATAAAGCAGTAAATGGTGCTAGAGTTGAAGAAATAAGAGCTGCAAAAAGTGTTTATATAAAAGCTTCAGCTGCTGCAGAGGTAATGAGTAAAACTTATAATAGAATCAACAATTTATTTAAAGATGGTTTAGTATCTCAACAAAAAAAAGATGAAGTTTCTGCAAAAAAACAAGCTGCTTTAAGCGATCAGATTGCCGCTCAAAACATGTATCAAATGGCATTAAAAGGAGCAAGAAAAGAAGATATTGCTACTGCAAAAGCTTTGGTAAAACGTGCTGAAGGAGCTTTAAATGAAGTTAAAGATTACAGTAACGAAAGAAATATAATTTCACCAATAGATGGAGAAATAATAAACTTTTTACCAGAAGAAGGTGAATTAATAGCTCCTGGTTACCCAGTCGTTCATTTAGTAGATTTGGCAAATAGCTATTCTGTTATTAATGTAAAAGAAAGCTTTCTATCCAACTTTAAAAAAGATACTGAATTTGAAGCTACTATACCTGCATTAGAAAATAAAAAAATGAAATTTAAGGTGTATTATATTGCCCCATTAGGCTCATATGCTACATGGCATGCTACTAAAACTTCAGGTGATTTCGACATCAGAACATTTGAAATTAAAGCTCATCCTGTTGTTAAAGACAATAATCTAAGACCTGGAATGAGTATTTTAATAGATTATTCTCAATTTAAGAAATAATATGAAACCAATGCTACAGATAGCAAAAAGAGAAATTGCTTTATTACTTAGTAATAAAACTATTTTCATTTTTGCCGTGATACTTCCTTTTATTTCATTACTGTTTTTTAATGGCTTATTAAAAAATGGTGTTGCGAGAGATTTACCAATTGCAGTAATTGATTTAGACAATTCTGCAATTTCAAGAAATGTTATTTCTCAATTAGATGCAACTCCTGAATTATGGATTTATCAAACCATTGTTAATCAGCAAAAAGGTGAATCCTTAATCCGACAAGGAAAAATATACGGATTGGTAACTATTCCTAAAAATTTTGAAGCTGATTTAAAAAGTGGTAAACAAGCAACAATTGTCAATCAATATAACAGTAATGTTTTGCTACCTGGCGGATTAGAATTTAAGACTTTCAGCAAGGTTATTGGAACAATTTCTGCTAAAATATTTATACAAAATCAACTGCTTAAAGGAGTTCCAATGCAACAGGCTATTGTTAATTATCAACCTGTAAAATTAAATAATCACATACTATCAAACCCATATACCAATTATTCTTATTATTTGAATTCTGGATTTTTGGCGTATTTTCTTCAAATAATAATAATTTTAACAACAATATATTGCTTTGGAAATGATTTAAAATATAATAAAGGAAATCAATTATTAAGAATTTCAAATGGAAAATTAAATCCCATCGTTTTTGGAAAAATTTTACCATTTACTATATGGTTCTTTTTCGTTGGACTTATTATGTATTACAGCATGTTTGTATGGCAAGATTTTCCTTTAAACGGAAGTAAAACAGTATTATTAATCGGTCTTTTTTTACTAATAGCTGCAAGTCAATCTTTTGCATTATTTTTTCTTTCAATTAGCAATAGTTTTAGCGAAGCATTGATATATGGCTCAGGTTTTGCAGCAGTAAGTTTATCTTTTTCCGGAATAACATTTCCTATTTTTTCAATGGATAAAATTTTACAATGGATAAGCCAAGTTTTCCCTTTTACACATTTCTTTGAATTGTTTATGGAACAATCTCAGCAAGGATTTCCTGTTTATTATTCTTTTAAATCAATTATAATGCTTATAATTTTATGTTTACTGCCTATTATTTTTGCTTGGCATAATTTACACAAACTTTTTTTTAGGGGTATGTTTAACAACCGTATTTAATTATGAATAAAATAATCAAATCATATTACCAATCTAAAATTTTATTCTGGAATACTATTCGTTCAGAATGGAAAGCAATTACCCAAGATAAAGCAGTAATTGAAATCTTTTTGTCCATTACTATGGTCATTCTTTTAGCTTATACTTATATATACTCTAATCAAGTTGTTCAAAAAATACCAGTAGCAGTAGTAAATCAAGATGCAACAAAACTTAGTAGAGATTATATCGCTATGCTCGATGCGAGCGATGGAATTAAAGCGATAACTACAATTACTGATTTGCAAGAAGCCAAAGTTGCCTATTACAAAAACAAAGTAAGAGGAATACTTATTATTCCAAAATATTTTGAAGAAAATATAAGAAGTGGCAAACAAACAACAATCACTACTTTTTCTGATGCATCTAATATGTTATTTTATAAACAAGTATTAGGAACCATCTCAACTATTAATGGGTATTTTAATGCTGGAATAGTTATAAAAAAAGAAATGGCACATGGAAAATCATATAAACAAGCTATTGAAAATTATACTTCAATTAAAACAATTTCTAATAGTTTATTTAACATTTCGGGTGGATATGCCACTTATCTGATTCCAATGCTAACAGCCTTAATTGTTCAATTAGTATTATTAATGGGAATTGGGTTAATAAATGGCACCCAAAATGAAGAACTTACAATGAAATCTAATTTTCCAAAATTATTACATAAAGGCGGAACAATTCCCGTATTATTTGGAAAAGCAGTTTTATATTCTTTCCTATTCTTAGTAATTATTCCCATTCAAATTGGAATTGTTTATACTATGTTTTCAATCCCAGTCAGATCCTCTCTTTTTACAATATACATTTTCACAATCCCTTACGTGTTTTCTATAGTTTTTTTGGGAATAGCAATTAGTTCCTTTTTTAACAAACGTGAAGATGTTCTGCTGTTTATTGTACTTACTTCAATACCTTCTTTAATGTTAAGTGGACTTTCATTTCCCGCTCAAGATTTTTCTAGATTTTACAAAATTCTTGCCCAATTTGTACCTTCAACTTCTGGTATAGATGGATTTGTCAAATTGACTCAAATGAAAGCCTCATTTTTTGAAGTATTCCCTGAATGGGTAAAATTATGGTTATTAGCGTGCCTTTATTTTATATTAGCTTTTATTTCTTTAAAATTAAGAACTCGCAAGAAGTTGAAATCCATCTGAAATTATTATTATTTTCTATTAAATAAAAAAGCTACATTAAAAATGTAGCTTTTTTACAATTTGATAATTATACCCGATACGTATCAGCCTTCCAATTTTTAATTTGAAGTTTTATTTCTTTTTCAGATAAATTTTCTTTCACAGCTTTTTCCGATAACCCAATATACTCCTCATCTGAAGCAAAACGCAAACCAATTATTTGTCTCATGGTTAATTTTTCATCCAACGCTTTACCTGTTAAAATATAAAACCGAAATTTTTCTTCAGCTCTTATCGCTCTATCTTGTGCTTTTAATGCAAAAGTTCTAACAAAATAAAACATAAACAACAAAATAAATGATGTCAATACTAATAATGAAGCTGAATATAAATTATCTTCTGAAGATTTCATTAAGCCTCTTATTGATCCTATAATAAGTATAAGAATTGCTATAAATGTTATCACGTGGTATCCAATAACAAATTTAGCATGATTGCTGTAATTTTGTTGTTTCATAATGTTAATTTTTAAAATTATTATATTGTAAATATAAGAATTATTAATAAACAATAATCAAAAAAAAAACCTTCAACATAGGTTGAAGGTTTTAAAAGAAAGGCGGTGACATACTCTCCCACCGGTTGGCAGTACCATCTGCGCTGATAGGCTTAACTTCTCTGTTCGGTATGGGAAGAGGT